>Ga0209091_10005068_pt1 | contig 10108 bp, 10 predicted proteins | sample ArcticOcean_MG_C_6_FD_187438 | JGI IMG/M metagenome (GOLD analysis project Ga0209091, IMG submission 187438) | Marine microbial communities from western Arctic Ocean - ArcticOcean_MG_CB8_128 (SPAdes) (version 2) | ecosystem: Environmental > Aquatic > Marine > Oceanic | place: Arctic Ocean... | reverse complement strand
GTATCATCATCGGTATTTTACTTGGCTACTGGCTAGGAATGCTGAGTGCAATAGGTTACGTCATTGGTGCTGTCCTTTCTGGTCTTGCCGGCTACATCGGCATGTACGTTTCTGTTCGTGCTAATGTCCGGACAACAGAAGCCGCCCGCAGTGTTGGTTTAGCTGGTGGATTGGATGTTGCCTTCAAATCTGGAGCTGTAACAGGCATGTTGGTTGTTGGCTTGGCACTATTAGGGGTTGCTGGCTATTATGTCGTACTGCGCAATATAATTGACCCAAATTCAGCTGAAGGTATGCGCCATATTTTAGAAGCCATGGTTGCTCTTGGCTTTGGGGCCTCATTGATTTCCATCTTTGCTCGTTTGGGTGGTGGTATCTTTACCAAAGGTGCAGACGTTGGTTCTGATTTGGTTGGTAAAATCGAAGCTGGTATCCCGGAAGATGACCCCCGTAACGCAGGCGTTATTGCTGACAACGTTGGCGACAACGTTGGCGATTGTGCCGGTATGGCCGCTGATTTGTTTGAAACCTATGCGGTTACAATCGTTGCAACCATGCTTTTAGGAGCTATCTACTTCACTGGTGCAGCACAAGAAAGCATGATGCTTCTACCCTTATTAGTATGTGGCGTATGTATTATTGCTTCTGTTATTGGAACCTGGTTCGTTAAATTGGGTTCAAATAACTCAATTATGGGGGCTTTGTATAAGGGCTTTATTGCAACTACCATAATTTCTGGTGGTTTGATTGCTGTAACTATTCAAAAATATATTGGTTTTGATAAAGCATACGACATGGCTGGTCGCGACATCAATGGTATGCAATTACTTATTTGCTCGATCACCGGATTGGTTGTTACAGGTTTGATTATCTGGATCACTGAATATTATACAGGTACCGATTACCGCCCTGTAAAAAGCGTTGCTGCTGCGTCTGAGACAGGTCATGGCACAAACGTTATCCAAGGTTTAGCTGTATCAATGGAAGCGACAGCGCTTCCCGCAATTGTAATTAGTGCAGGTATAATCGTTTCTTATTTGCAAGCTGGCTTGTTCGGTATAGCAATGGCTGCAACGGCAATGCTTGCATTAGCTGGTATGGTTGTTGCCCTTGATGCTTTTGGCCCTGTAACGGATAACGCCGGTGGCATTGCAGAAATGGCGGATCTTCCTGAAGACGTTCGCAAAACAACAGACGCTTTAGACGCTGTTGGGAATACCACAAAAGCTGTAACCAAAGGGTATGCAATTGGTTCAGCTGGCTTGGCCGCCTTGGGTTCTGTTGGCGCTTATACAGAAGACTTGAAGCATTACTTCCCAGAATTGGACGTAACATTCAGTCTACAAGACCCATACATTGTTATTGGACTATTCATTGGTGGTATGTTGCCATACTTATTTGGTTCAATGGGTATGATGGCTGTTGGCCGCGCCGGAGGCGCTATTGTTGTTGAAGTACGTCGCCAGTTCCGAGAAATACCGGGTATTATGGATGGCACTGGAAAGCCAGAATACGGGAAATGTGTAGATATCCTGACGAAAGCCGCAATCAAGGAAATGATACTTCCTTCAATGCTTCCATTGTTCGCACCAGTCGTTATGTATTACGTTATTAATGCAATTGGTGGTCAATCAGCTGCGTTCTCAGCTTTGGGTGCAATGCTTATGGGCACCATCGTTACTGGTTTGTTCGTGGCATTGTCTATGACGGCTGGTGGTGGCGCATGGGATAACGCTAAAAAATATATTGAAGACGGTAATCACGGTGGCAAGGGCTCAGAAGCTCACCACGCCGCTATTACGGGAGATACAGTTGGTGATCCCTACAAAGATACGGCTGGGCCTGCTATTAACCCGATGATCAAAATCATCAATATTGTCGCCTTATTATTGTTAAATATATTGGCTTAAGTCTTCGACTGGATTAATTTCCATATAGCCCACTCCTAAATCTATCGGCGAGGAGTGGGCTTTTTGTTTTTAAGAAATTAATTCTTCAGAAAAAACTGGCTACAGCTTTGGGCATAAAAATAACGGCTCTCTTTTAAGTGGAAACCCTGACAAAGCAGAATTAAAATTTACTCCGGCCTCTCTCCACCCCGGATTCAGGGATCGATTCCCCCTCGAAACTACCACTCCTTGTGATCTGTATTTAGGAAAATTAACACCGCCTGTGTAATCCGGTTTGCGGGGTGGGTTATCCAGTAAAAAAATAAACAAAATCGCATCTTGTAACTACGTAATAACGATTTGATTTTAATGTAACTTACTGCACCCTTTTACTAAGGGAGTGGGGAGTAAAAAACATTGCGTTGATAGGGTTGATTTAGATATGATCACTTTAACCACTAAACTTAAAAAGTCGACCATGCTAAAAGTTCGTTTTGAGAAAGAAAACCGCACCATTGAGGTGGAAACAGGGGAAAACCTTCGGGAAGCCGCGATTCGAAACAAGTTCAGTATCTACCCCCACATCACCAAAATTCTCAACTGTCGGGGTCGAGGTTTGTGCACCGCCTGCACAGTACAAGTTTTATCAGGCAAACTCGATCCTAGAAATGAGACCGAAACCGATAAACTGGGTAAGAAACCCGATGATTTTCGCATGGCCTGTCAGGTGACTGTCACGGATGATCTCGTTGTCCGTACCAACCCCTGATCCACACCCCTGTTTTTTCCGAATCTATTTGACAACTCATCCCGAACACCCCAAAATAGTATATGTTTCCACTTGAGAAAAAACAGTTGGATGAGATTCACCGTCACGCTGTGGAGGAGTATCCGCACGAATGTTGCGGAGTCGTTGTAGGGGACCCGGATCATAATAATGATAACGTTGTCCACCGCTGCGAGAACATTCAAAACAAGCTGCATGAAAAAGATCCCAAAAAATTTACTCGGGATGCGCGCACAGCGTATAATATTAGTGCATTAGAGTTACAAAAGATTTTGGGCGAGGCAGGTTCTAAGGGTAGGGTCTTTAAGGTCTTGTACCACTCCCACCCCGAGCACGATGCCTATTTTTCGGAAGAAGATACTAGAATGGCCCTGTTCGATGGCGAATCGCCCATTTACCCAGGCACCCAATATCTAGTCGTTTCCGTTTACGATGAAAAAGTTCGGGACCAGGCGTTATTTGGCTGGGATCCGGAAACAAAAACTTTCGAACGAAATCCCTTATAATCGGGAATTCGTTATATCTGGAGATATTATTATGTCACTGTTAATCACAGAAGATTGTGTTAACTGCGGAGTCTGTGAACCCGAATGCCCCAACGAGGCAATTTCAGAAGGCGATGATATTTTTGTTATCGATTGGGAACACTGCACCGAGTGTGTAGGTTGGTATGAAGAAGCTCAATGTGTAGAAGTTTGCCCGGTAGACTGTATTCCAAAAGATCCAGAGCATGAAGAAACCAAGGAACAACTTATGGAGAAAAAAGAAAACATCGTCAACGGCGGCTAACCTCCACAAGTAAGTATGAAAGAAGCTCACAAGCAAATTACGCTGTGAGAAAAATGTAGACGGACTAAATACGGGTCGAGTATCGGCCTATCACTGGTTTGCCTCTGGCCCTAAAACCTGGATAGAATCCATGAGAGAAGAAGTCGAAGAAGTCCTAGAAACCCTGCGGCCCATGCTCATGGCGGATGGAGGTAATGTAGAACTGGTGGACATAGATGACGGAGTTGTTAAATTACGTCTGGTAGGCTCTTGTGCCTCCTGCTCCAGTTCCACTATGACTCTAAAAATGGGAATCGAAAAAGCACTTAAAAAAGCCGTTCCCATGGTACGCTGTATTGAAGCTGTCGAATAAGGTCCGCTTACAATTTAAACACCTTTTTCAAATTACCTCGCTTTTTGTCATCAAAAATAAACCATCCGTGAAAAATTCGATCCATAAAAAAATTCTCCTAGCCATTTCGTGCTTGGCCTTGCTTTTTGTTTTGCATGCCTCCGCTCAAGCAGCAGAGGAAGAAGAAATGGTAGCCCCCAACTTCACGTTAAAAAATCTGGACAGAGAAGAAGTCAGCCTCAGCCAGTTTCGTGGCAAATATGTTCTGGTAAACTTCTGGGCTACTTGGTGTGGCCCATGCAAAGTAGAAATGCCTTCTTTAGAAGTCCTCTACCAACGATTCAAAAATAAAAATTTTGCTCTGCTCGCGATTTCAAATGATATGTTTGGTTCGACGATTGTTAAGCCTTTTGTGAAAGCAAATAATCTCAATTTCCCCATCCTTCTCGACCAGCGGCTAAAAGCCAGCAACGCATTTGGTGTGACCAGCCTTCCCTCCACTTTTATGATTGATCCTGAAGGGAAAATTATCGGCGCCCTGTTTGGCGCAGAAGACTGGGCCACGCCAAGCAATATTCTTTATTTTGAAAACCTCCTCAAATAAAGGATAAGTCCTTGCCACTTCGCCTAAAATTTTTATCGCTTACTCTCGCAATTTCTTTTCTCTTTATTTCTTCTTCTGGTTGGACTCAGACGGATCACTCTCTGGAAGGAGAAATGGTTCATATACCTTCTGGACATTTTATTTTCGGCACTAATAAAAAAGATGAAACCGACGAGGCACTTTCCATGGGCATCCCCAAACCTTGGTATGCAGATGAAAGCCCTAAACAAAAAATTTTCCTAAAAGGATTTTATATCGATCCTTTTGAGGTCACTAACGAACGTTATAAAAAATATATTGATGCTATAGATGCCGTCCCGCCGGGCAACTGGAAGGATAATAATTTTGCAGCAGGCGCAGACAAGAAACCGGTGACATGGGTGACCTGGTTCGATGCCTCTAATTTTTGTCAATGGGCAGAAAAAAAATTGCCCACCGAGAAACAGTGGGAGCGCGCGGCTAAAGGAACCAATGGTAATGAATATCCATGGGGGAACGAATATCAACCCAACATAGCACATCTTTCAGATCGGGCCGGCAGCAAGAACAAACCCGTCGCTGTAGGAAGCTTCACAAAGTCCGCTAGTAAAGAGGGCATACACGACCTGATAGGAAATGTCTGGGAATGGGTAGCAGACGACTACAAACCCTATAAAGGCAGCACCCATAAAAACGATTACTACGACTCGGGATACAAAATAATTCGCGGCCACTCAGCAAGTGATATTGGTCACTTCCCCATGTATGCGGATGCCATTAAAATGTTTGCCCGTAGCGGTTATCGACAATTTGCAAACCCGGATGAGCCAGGGCCCGATGCCGGGTTTCGCTGCGCCAGTGAAAACAAACCGGCAGCAATGAAAAGCGGATTGTCTTTATTGGGTCAACCCTCAAATTCTTCGACTACAACCGGTACCATTGAAAAACCTGCATCACCAAACTCAATATCCAAAACAGCAGCTCCGTTCAATCCGTTTTCGCCTAAACCTAATCTACCCGAGTCAGGAATTCTGGTCTTAACCCTTCTTGCATTTGTCGCGGGAGTTTTTAGTTTTTTATCCCCATGCACCTTACCCATCCTGCCCGCTTATTTTGCCGTGACCGCGCAAACCGACCGGACACGCATGGGCATGATGTCACTCGCTTTCTTTTTCGGACTTGCCAGTCTGTTCGTCGCAATGGGAGCCTCCGCCAGCGTACTCGGACAATTATTGCGCGACTATATGTTTCAGATTTCACAAATCGGCGGCGGCATTGTTGTCGTCTTCGGTGTCATGACATTATTTGGAAGAGGGTTTTCAGGAGCCAGTTTTCAGGGGAAACCCGCTTCCACCTTCATCGGGTTCTTCCTGTTCGGTGCCACTTTTGCTCTCGGCTGGACTCCATGTGTCGGCCCCATTCTCTCCAGCATTCTCATGCTGGCGGCTTCTGAAAAAACGGTCTGGCAGGGAATGAATCTTTTATTCTTTTACGCGGTCGGGCTCGGCCTACCCCTGATCCTAGTCGCCACCTTATGCGGGAACCTGCCGAAAGATGGAATGTTCTGGACTCTACTTCGCGGAAAGGGATGGGATATCCCCATCGCAGGAAAAACTATTTTCCTGCACACCACCAACTTATTCAGCGGAATTTTGTTGATCATATTAGGAATCGTTCTCGCTACCGGATACATGACTTATATCAATAGCCTTATCCCCATCGAGGTCCAACTCTGGTTCAGCGAACTTGAAGAAAGTGTCCTCCACTGGTTCACTCACTAGCGTCGGGGGCTATAGGTCTGTTCCTGTTCAGCAAAACAAAAGCCTAAAGCTTCTAAATAGAAGTTTTTCTCCTTTCGCTAATATTCAGACCTTGTCATGCGGGTATTGTAAAAATGGGTTAAATTTTGTTAGAATGTATAAAGTTATTTCTTTCAAATAGAACTATGAAAATCATCACTCAAATTTTAATACTCTCTCTGCTGGTTCTACCTTCTTGTTCGGGAGTGGGTTCGCTTACCAAAAAGCGCTACCAAAATGCTGAAAACACCATAGTCCTTATAGATATGACAACTCGAAATTATGATTTACAGAATGCGGGTTCGCAATTACAAATCGCCGTAGAAGATGAAATGGTACACACCAGTTATGCCCTCGCAGGAGAAAGTGCCCGCTACCGTCTAAAATATAAAGTTCTCGAATACGATGAAGGTAGTCGTGCCATACGAATCGCATCAATGGGATTTTCTGACTGGGCCCGGTCCAAATTAAAAGTCAAAGTCGGACTTTTTGATGGCCGCGATATGGTCGGTGCATGGGAAGTTAATTCATGGGTAGCAGGTGGACCTACCGGCGGCACTGAACTAAAACTGTTTGAACGTGCCGCTAAAGAAATCACCGGTCATCTTAGAGGCGACTTCTAAGCCACAGCCTTACTCTCCTATTTTTCCTCAGCCAACATCTTTCGCGCAACGAAAACCAATAAAATTAAGTTTAGATTCCGGGGCCATCCAGTTTCTAAAATAGGTGGGTGAAAATTTTATTGTGATATGGGTCTGCAACAAACCGCCGCGTATAATTTTAAATCGATCGCGATCGCCTTCCGGTTGCCCCAAATAAGTATATTCCTCGCCAATCCATTCCCATACATTATGTCCCATTCCATAAACGCCATAGGGACTAATCCATTCCTTTCTCTTATCTACCGGCTCAGATGTGAAACCTGAAAATCCGTTGTTGGGATGAGCGGAAAATACTCTCCACGGCCATTTTCTGCCATCTAGACCTCTCGCCGCTTTTTCCCATTCGATCTCTGTTGGCAAACGCTTACCGTTTGCCTGACAATATTCCAAGGAGTCCGAATAGGAAACATGCGTCACCGGATAAGCTGCTGATTTAGGATGAAAACTATACTCCGAGCGAAATTTTTTGTACCGTTCACGGCTCACTTCATAACTATCAATGAGGTAGGCATGCGAAAATACAGTTATGCCCAACCGCGTTCGAGGCTCTTCTTTATGACCCATAATAAAATCCCCGGCGGGTATATAAACCATCCCATCAGGAACCTGAACATCAGCAGGAACATCCACCTTAATCTGTTTTACTTCATATGAATCGCAGGCAAAAAGAAAACAACAGAGGAGGATTAAAGTAAAAGGCTTCACGATATTTGTTAGCTTGATTAGTATTGACTTATTCTCTCAGGACAAGGCCCGGCACCTAGTGGTCGAAGAAGTGGAAAACTTCACCGCCGTTAATCGGCAGAGGTTTCTTATTATAGTCGAGGGGATGATCGATGCCCGGTTGAATTGTTCCATCTACAGAATAGGGACCGCTGTTGGCCCAGTAATTTCTTTTCCGGGTATCCATGAACTTGATGCTGGTGATGTACTTGATATTTTTGTAGCCATATTTAAACGGCGCGATCAACCGCAACGGATAACCATGGTCTTGGCTTAAAGACTTTCCGTTCATGCGCAGAACAAATAACACACGCGGACGCAACAGTTCTTCGATAGCAAAACTTTCGTAATAGGAATCGGCAGACTGAATATAAACAAATTTCGCGGCAGGATCTGGCTGAACCATTTCGACCAATTCAGAAAACTGAAAGCCTTGCCATTCCGCTTTTGCCGACCAGCATTCGACGCACTTAAGACGAGAAACCTGCAAAATCATTTTCATCCCAAACAAATCTTCATAGCTGAACCCAATGGGGTTCTTCACCATACCGCCAACAGCCAAGCCCCAAGTCTCCATATCAACCCCCATAAACGGATTTGCGCTACGAATATGAAAATCGGGAAGATCGCGATTTTGTATGTACTGTTTTGGTATATTTTTATCGTTGCGCCAATCGTCTTTCGCAAAAACACGACCGGGCAAAAGAGTGGAGAGACCCATAAAGGAGAGAAGCTTTAGGAAATCCCGCCGAATAAATTGAAAAGCTGCACTTTTCTTATTTTTTGCTTCCGTTGGTTTTCCCATGGCCTTTTTTACAGCATTATCGCAATCCTAAAACATCCTGCATATCGTAGATACCGTTGGACTGCTGAAGAATCCATTGCGCCGCACGGATGGAACCGCGGGCAAATGTTTGTCTGCTTTGCGCTCGGTGGAAAATTTCGAAGTTTTCTCCCATGCCACCAAACAGCACACGATGCTCACCAATTATATCTCCCGCGCGCACCGTATGAATGCCAATTTCTTTGGCGGTACGTTCGGTGATACCTTGCCTTCCATAAACTCCCACTTCATTGAGGTCGCGACCTAACGAATCGGCAATAATTTCAGAGATGCGAACCGCCGTGCCGCTAGGAGCATCTTTCTTAAACTTATGGTGGGCCTCAACAATTTCCACATCATAATCATCACCCAACACACGCGCCGCATCGGCTACCAGTTTAAACAAAACATTAACGCCAATGCTCATATTAGGCGCGACAACCAAAGGTATTTTTTTTGCAAGCTCTGCAATTTCTGTTTTCTGCTCGGAGGAGAATCCTGTCGTGCCCACCACTACTGATTTTCCATTATCCGCCGCGGTACGCAAAGTAATCATGCTCGACTCTGGTGTCGTGAAATCTATCACCGCATCACAACCGTCCAATGCCTTAGCCAAATCACCCGAAACAACAACACCCTTTTTGCCGAGGCCTGACACTTCTCCGGCATCCTGACCTATTAAATTGCTTCCCGCGCGTTCGGTTCCGCCGCCCAGTTCAACACCGTCGGTATCTTCAATGCACTCGGCAATGGTCTTGCCCATACGACCTGCAATTCCTATAACTAAAATTTTTGTCAAAACACCTGCTCCTGTTAACAATTAAATGAAGTCGAATATCTGCGTTATGCCAGTGAGTATTCTTTAAGAACGGATTTCAGCTTATTAAGAGTCTCGTCAGACGGTGGACAAAGCGGCAAACGGAACTCGTTACCAATGCGGCCCATAATGGCAAGCGCAGCTTTAACCGGAATAGGATTCGTCTCGACAAACATAACGTCGTTGAGTTTCAACAACTCGTAATGCAAAGACTGCGCGGTTTTAATATCCCCTTCACTAGCGGCTTTATAAAGCCGAGCAAGTTTATCGGGAACGATATTCGCGGTAACAGAGATAAAACCTTTGCCGCCCAAAGCCAGAATCGGCCAGTTGAGCGAATCTTCTCCAGAAATGACTGAGAAGTCCGAGTCGCAAGCTTGAATGATTTCACTGATCTGCACCAGATCGCCCGAAGCTTCTTTGATGCCCACAATATTTTCAATTTTCGCAAGTTGTGCCACCGTTGCCGGTAACATATTGATCGCCGTTCGACTCGGCACATTGTAAAGAACGATGGGCAGTTTGGTTTCTTTTGCGACAGCGGTGAAATGATGATAAAGACCTTCCTGTGTCGGCTTGTTGTAATAAGGCGTGATGAGTAACGCCCCATTGGCACCGAGCTTTTCTGCACTTTGTGTCAGCTCGATAGCTTCGTGTGTGGCGTTCGACCCGGTACCTGCAAGTACAGGCACTCGGCCTTTACAGGTTTCTACTGAGATACCAATAACCTCTTCGTGTTCCGCACGAAGCAATGTTGCCGATTCTCCAGTGGTGCCACAGGGAACAATGCCGTTGGTCCCATTCTCAATGTGAAACTCAATCAGCCCTTTCAGGGCCGCCGCATCCACCTTGCCATTTTTGAACGGAGTGACTATCGCAACATAAGATCCTTCAAACATAATTTT
>Ga0209091_10005061_pt1 | contig 10114 bp, 4 predicted proteins | sample ArcticOcean_MG_C_6_FD_187438 | JGI IMG/M metagenome (GOLD analysis project Ga0209091, IMG submission 187438) | Marine microbial communities from western Arctic Ocean - ArcticOcean_MG_CB8_128 (SPAdes) (version 2) | ecosystem: Environmental > Aquatic > Marine > Oceanic | place: Arctic Ocean... | reverse complement strand
TCGCCTGCGTCTTTACAGCGCCGCGTAGGATTCAGCGCTTCGCCTCCGACGACAACAACATTCAATTCTGCTGGAAGAGCGAGCATGGATAGCACGAATAGCAGAGACACGAACACAAATAATTATTATAATAATAATAACAACAACAACGATTGGGAAGACATTGAGAAGAGTGAACTGAATCAAATTATCGAAGCCGAGAAGATTGAGCTCATCGACCCGAAAGAGGTCGATGAGACGAAACTCGAAAACGATAGACTCTTTGCGCAAGATATCAAACGCCTCCAAAGACTGGTCGAAAAAACAAAAGATAACGCGCGAATAGATTTAGAAACGCTTCGTTCTTTTTACGAAGTAAAGAAATCAACATTTTCACGGGAAGACGTTCGGGGTAAAACGGCGATTGAAAACTGGAGCGAGTTTGCGCGGAAATCAAGACGCGAAAGAGACGCGACGTGCGGGAAGAAAATTGCCGCCGGGGTGGAAACGCTGGTCGCGCCTTGGGAACAGAGCAAACGCGAAGCCGATGAAACGATTGCTAATGACGCGTTAGATGGCGACATCGAAAAGAATCTGGACGCGATGGAAGAAGCGACGAAACTCACCGACGAGATTGAAAAAGAAGATAATCGGTTGCACGCCGCGCGGTCGACGATGAATGCGATCGACGCGATGATTTCCAGACGCGCGCAAGCGTTAGAGCGCGAAATAGAATTGTTCGGACGCGTAAAGGATATACAAGCGGCGCGGTCGAGATTGCGTCACTCTTTGTTGAACGAAATCAAACTCGCCAGAGAGGACATTGAGCTCATCTTGAACGCGCGATTAGACGCGAATCATTTCCAGAAATCTATCGACGATAGTTTAGAGAAGTGCAAAAGGATTCAATCGATAAGTGAGACCGCTGTGAAAACCCTGCTTCTCGCTTGGACTACGTTCATCGAAAAGACGACCGTTGAAGTAGCCATGCACTGCGTCTCTGTCGTCGATGCCTCGGTCGAAGTTGCAAATTCCGTCGCTCAGCGGCTGAACGCTGAAATTAAAGAAGTGTTGAGAGAACAACAGAAACAACACGAATTGGACGCCGCCAAGAACGCCGCCGCTGGAAAAGAGTACGAAGACAGCCCAATACAGCGCCAAACAAATAAAGCATCTGGCTTCCTCGCGAGTAAAATGGAATCCTTGAACGCTTCGTTGGAATGTTCGAGATTGGCGCAAAAAATTTCAAAGTTTAAGCAACGCGCCAACGAAAAGGCGTCTGAGTTTGTGCAACAAGTCAACGCGAGCGGCGAGTTATCCAGACAAACGAGCACGGAGGATTCAATCATGGGCTACGAAAACAACTCCAACGATTCTTTGACGGGAACCCCAACGGTGTCCACGCCCACTTTGCTCGCGAAGATGATGTCCAACGCCACCGGCACTCCGAGAGAATCGAAACATTTGGTCAAGTTGAAAGAGGAAGCCGCCAGGGTCGAGCAAAGAAACCAAAGGTTGATGGAAACGAAACGTTCGCTGAGAGAGCTGCTGATGAAGCATTAGTAAATATAACAGTACATACCATTAGTGCGCGTGTTTTAGAACTTTAGTTTGTAGATTATGTATAGAAAATATACTGCGTAATCAGGTAATACTTACAAATTTCGTCTCTCGCTCGTTCGCCAACAGCGGGCGTGTATATAGTGCGAGTGTGGATAAAATAAAAATACAGAATGTCATCTCTTCCCCTTCGAGAGATACCCTGGTGACACAAACCAAAGCGCGCGCGATCAATCAACACGCCGCGGCCAACCGTTTCTTCGTCGTTTGGCTCGCCATGTTTGATCCGCCATCTAAGTTTCTCTTCGTGTTGTCGTTGCCAGTCGGCATTGCGTTATCTTCGTCGTTATCCTTTTTATTGTTATCTTTGTTGTTTGAAAGCGGTGCCAAAAAGTTTGTTCTGCGAAACCTCGTCCCACACGCGTTGCACAAACACGGTTTACTCGCCGGTCCTCGTCTCCATTGCGGTGAATCCAACGCACCGCAGTGGTCGCACGGCCCGCCCGGTTTACACCCCGGCGGTAACTCTCTCGCATTCGTTCCTCTCGCGCTCTCTTCTCCGCCTCTGTTGTTGTTGTTCTTATTATTGTTAGTATCATTATCCGTCGCGTTCTCTTTCTTCTTCTCCTTCCCGGACGAGACCCCGCCGCCGTTCGTGTCTTTCTTTCTCTTCTTCCCCGACGAATTTGTCGTCTCGTTCGTCGTGCTCGGACTTTGGCTTCCTTCTTTCACGCTTTCCGTGCCGTCCGAGTTCGCGCCTTGTTGCAGTTGTCTCCCACCACCCCCTTTTCCTCCTCCCAGTCGACTGCTCGGAACCTTCGTCGCTGTTATATCGTTCTCGTCTTGTTGTTGCATCATTCGTCCTCCTTCTCCTCCTTCGGAATACGTGGTGTGTAAAAACGTCTCCACGTGGTGATGATGGTGATGGTGATGGTGCATGTGATGGTTGTGCGAAATCGAGTTCACGTGTCCTCCTTCCGTGGAAACTTCTTGCGACCGCATGAGTTCTCTTTCGAGCTTGGCGATTTCCTCGGCCTGAGGCGCGACCGAGCGCCCGTCTTCGTCTAAACGAACCAACGCGTACCATCGCTTGGTGGTCGTTTCGGTCGTTGTGGTCGTCGTTTGCATTAAACTCGGGTATACCGAGCTCATATTCTATGCGAAGAAAAGAAGAATTGATTTTTGCAGAAAGAGCGAGAGCGCGTCTTTTCGAGAGAATTGGAAGCGCGAAGAGTATAAGAGAGGAAATATCTTTCAGAGGCAAACGCTCTTCTTAATTCTCTCTCAATAAAACTCTTCTTTCGCTTCTCCCTCAACACCAACCGAACGAAGTTCAAGAAGTGCGACAGATAACACCGCGGCGTTTCTCTTCAATCGCGTCTTCTGCCTGTGTTTTATCGCGCAAACGGGTTTGTTCTTAATACAACGAATGCGTTTATCAAACGAGGAAATATATATAATGACGTGAGAAGATAAAATATATTTTGCCAGCGGAGAAAGAGCAGCCCGAGAATAGAATTTTTAGAGAGAAACAAGAGAGAGAGAGAGAGAGAGAGATGAAAAGAAGAAGGTTTTGTGGCCTCTGTTTCTCCTTATCCGACTGCTTCTCAAACAAAGAAATTTTTTGTTTAGGGTTTATTGAATTTTTCATTTCAAGTCTAAAAAATAATTCTTTTGAGAAACACACACACCAGAAGAGAAAAAACGCCGCAATAAAAAGTGACTACTGTTTTTAATACATTAAGAGAGAGAGAGATGTTCTTAAGTAGTTTGAACAACGCGAGGACGACGACGACGACGAGCGGTGGTGGTGGTGGTGGTGGTGGAGTCTGCTGCAGTGGCAGAATTTCAGTTTTGTCTTCTTCTTTTCGTGCCGCTGCGCGTCGTTCTTCTTCTTCTTCTCGACGAAATCATCATCATCATCGTCAAAATCGACGAGCGCTCGTCGTGACGGCTGCCAAGAAAAAGAAGAAAAGTAGTTCCTCGACGACGACGACGACGAGCAATGGCAAAGAGAAAGAAGAAAAGGACGATTCGTCGACGGCGGAAGCGTTGCCGAGGATCGAGGGCGATCCGACCGTCGATGTGAGCAGCGAAGATGTGAGCGGTTTTATTGGGGAAGATAAAAGAGCTGAGGAAGGGGCTGCTGATTCTTTCGAGGGAGGCGAGGAAGAAGAAGTCGTCGCGGTTTCGGAGATACCGAGGCCGAAGAAGAAGAAAAGCGGCAAAACGAAAAAATCGCAAATGGTGTCCTCCTCTTTTAATATCGCGAGCGCGGACCCGACGTTACTCGGCGCCGGTGTTGGGGCGATTGGATTGATTGCGTATTTTCTTTGGACGAAGATGCAAAAGCGACGGGCGAAGAGTTCGCCGGAGGGGGAGGACGAGGAGGTGTTTGATATGGGCGGTGGTAGTGGTAGTGGTGGTAGAGGAAAAGAAATTGGTGCGCAAACTGCTACTGGTGGTATCGACAAGGCGTCAGATTCCGATTTTTACGCTTCGTTGAACAAAGCGGCGAAATCGGGCGGGGTTGAAGGTACGGGCGAGAACGCTCCAGTCGGCGCTTCTAACTTGCCGCCTGGATTGCGCATGTTTACCACCATGGATGGCGAAGAAGGCGAAGATGGTGGCGGCGCGTCGACGTCGACTTCCTCCGAGAAAACAAAAGAAAAAGAAAAAGTAAAACCGAAACAACCACAAAGAGTACAACCGATGAGCAGAGAGTTCAAGCGCTTGTGTAGAGATTGCGTCGACGAATTGAGACGGTTCCAAACGGTCGATTTGAATGGGCGTAAACTCGGCGACGATGGCGCAAAAATCATCGCCGAAGGCATCGCGTTCAACGAAACCGCGTCGTGCGTTGACTTTGGCGCGAACGGTTTTGGTGAAACCGCCATGCTTGCCATTACCGAAGCCATGTCGCAAAATAAGAAACTGCGCATGGTTTCCTTCGCCTCCAATCCGTTGCTCGACGTAGGCGTCATCGCGTTGGCAAACTATTTGAAAACCGATACTAAAATAACGACGTTGAACATAAACGCATGTTCGTTTGGCGACGATGGTGCCAAAGCCTTAGCGGAGGCGTTGAAATCAAACACCTCGATCACTTCTTTGGAGATGAACAACAACGCCATCGATTACGAAGGTTCCACCGCCTTGGCGCAAGCTTTAGCACAAAACGACACGTTAGAACACGTCTCTTTACAAGGTAACTACGTCGGTGCCTTAGGCACAGTCGCCTTATCAAACGCTTTGGTGGACAATAGCAGCTTAAAGTCGCTCACGTTGAACGGAAACGATATTGGAAACGAAGGGTGCGTCAAATTATGCGAAGCTTTGTCCAAGCGCAAGACGAAATTGACCAACTTGGATATTGGAAACAATGCCATCGGTCCAGATTCTGGCGCCGCGTTGTACGATTACCTCAAAGATGACGACGCGTTGACCCACTTGAATCTTTACATGAACGAACTCTCCGACGACGGCGCGGTCAAAATGTCCCCCGCGTTGAAGGACAACGCGACTTTGAAAAACCTGGACATTGGCGGGAACAACATCGGCGCTCTCGGTGCTATGGCTCTCTCCAAATCCTTAAAGGAAAACACCGCGTTGACCACTTTAGAGCTCGGTTATAACCCGATAGGTAAAAACGGCGGCATTGCACTCGCTGAATCCCTCAAATTCCACGCCAAAATCGAAACGCTACGCGTCGGGTGGTGTAAAATTGGCAAAGAAGGCGCCGCCGCCCTCGCCGACACCATCACCTACAACGAATCCCTCACCACCCTCGATTTACGCGGCAACGAATTAGGGGACGACGGCGTCCGCTCGTTGGGCAAGTCATTAGCCGTAGTCAACGAACATTTAAGCACGTTAGATTTAGGCTACAACGAAATCAAAGACGAAGGCGCGTTCGCCTTGGCCGCGGCGATTAAAAACAACGCCGAAGGCGCTTTGGAAAACGTTTCCGTCAACAACAACTACATCACAAAGTTAGGCGAAGTCGCGCTCATCGAAGCCGCCGAGTTAGTCGCCGAGTTGAACGAGGATAGAGAATTGTACGTACAGTTTTAATTTATTATTACACCACCATAAGAAGACATCATCATCATCACTCCTCCATCGAAACGAAAGAGAGCGAGAGAGAGGAAAATTTTCTTCCAGCATCACTTTGGGAAACTCTTCGTCACAACACATGGCTTCCTCCAAGGATTCAGACGCAGATGCAGACAGACGCCCCCACGCTTTAGATACCTACACATCTGGAGGCGTTACGACGGTTCAAAAGTCAAAAGTTTTCACTCGTCCTATAATTTTAGCCATCGATCAGGGCACCACGTCGACGAGAGTCATCAAATACGAACTCCTGGGCTTCCTCCACAAAGAACGAGACGGCGAGCGCAAAGATTTGAGGGAAATCACATCCGCGCAACATCCCCATAAACAGATACATCCTAAACCCGGATGGGTCGAACACGACCCGGAAGAGATCATCGAGAACATAAAAAAGTGTTACAGGGAAGTCGGTGGCTCTTATACCATGGCAGTGGGAATCACAAACCAACGCGAAACAATCGTCGCGTGGGATTCGGAGACCGTGAAACCGTTACACAACGCCATAGTGTGGTGCGACGCGAGAACCGCGGAGATCGTCTCGCGATTTTCAGAGAAGGAGAAACAGCTGGTGTTTAAGAAAACAGGAATGCCAATATCGACGTACTTTTCCGCGACCAAAATGAGGTGGTTGTTGGAGAATTCAGAGGATGTGCAAAAAGCCGCGGCGCGAGGTACGTTGCGATTCGGGACCATCGACAGTTGGATCGTGACTAAGTTGGGAGCGAGGCGTGATAATAATAACCAGGAGTTACCGAATATACACGTTACGGACGTGACAAACGCGTCGAGATTCTTGTTAATGAACATAGAGACGCTGGAGTGGGACGACGATTTGTTGAATTTGTTTGGGATTAAGAAAGAGTGGTTGCCGAGGATCGTATCGAGCGCGGAGCGCGTTAGCGGATGGGCAGGTAACCCCCTAGTCACGAAAGACAAAGAAAAAATCGAGCTAGAAGTTTATGGTATTTTAGGAGATCAACACGCCAGTGCGCTCGGACACCGTTTACGAGAGGGTGATTCGAAGAACACGTACGGAACTGGGTGCTTTGCCATGCGAAATACCGGGAAGACGATTACTCGATCCAAACGAGGTATTCTAACCACCGTGTGTTGGAAATTGGGTAAGGACGAGGAAGCAGAGTACGCGTTAGAGGGGGCGGTGGCTGTTGGTGGCGAATGTATTCGATGGCTCAGAGATGAGATGGAGTTGGTGAGCGATGCGAATGAAGTTGAGGAGTGTGCGAAAACGGTAACAGATACTGGAGGCGTAACGTTTGTGCCCGCGTTTGGCGGCTTGTTCGCGCCGCACTGGCGGGACGATAGTCGCGGCGTTATCGTTGGATTGACGAGATACGCAAAAAAAGCGCACATTTGCCGAGCGGCACTGGAAGCAATAGCTTACCAGTCCATGGAAGTACTCGAGGCGATGGACTTAGACTGCGAAGAGAATAGTAAGAGCAAGAAGAGGAAGAAAACTTCTTCTAGCGATGGTGATAGGAAACTCCTATCCGTGGACGGCGGCGCGAGCGTGAACGATACGTTAATGCAAATACAAGCGGATGTTTTAGGCAAAAGTGTGCGCAGGCCGGTCAACATTGAGACAACCGCATACGGTGCGGCGCTCGCGGCGGCAATTGGTGCCTACAAGGGAGGGGTACCAGACAGTGATGAGCCGATGACGGTAAGAGACGTTTTGGGTGAAGACAATCAAAATGCTAACGATGGATCGAAACTCTTCGAGTCGAAGAGCACAAAAGAGGAGCGGGCAAAAGGGCGAAGTCGATGGGAGGACGCGTTACAGCGCACGTACGGATTAGATACGTATTGCGATAAAGAATAGTCGTATAACATGTAGCGCGATGCGTGCTTCTTCTTTGTTACGCCTTTTGTATTACCAAGAAACAAATTTTCGTCGTGTTCTCGCCGTGTAAACTTCCATCCTCTGCTTTTCGCAAACGAATTTTTCTTTCTCACGTCTTGAGAAGCCGAATTACTTACGCGCGTGACATCGCGCTTTTCTCGACCGGCGGTTACGCGCCGAATCGCGTCGACGACGACCCCTCGTCGTTCTTTCAAACTCTCTCGCTCGCGAAAGAGAGATTATCGTAAAGTGAAAGATCTCGTGCGTTACCTATTCGACGTACACACACGCACGCACACACACATCAATCACATCAGCCATTCAAACTCAAATTCTCAAACTTCGGCTTCGGAATAGCTTTTATCGCCGCGCTACTGTTTTGCTTTTGGTGTTGTTGTTGTTGTTGTTGCTGCTGCTGCTGCTGCTTCGGCGGCAGTTTCTTGTTTTGTTGCGGTTTCTTTTGCGGTTTCTTCTTATTTTGCGTCAGAGCTGCCGCTGGAGGCGGTGGCGCCGGTGCCGACGGCATCGCGTCTCTCCTATAATCCGGATCCAACAAATCTGCATCCGACCCTCTCTTTACTATGGGTGGATCCAGATCTCTCCTAAAATCTGGATCGTTCGCATCCGCCTCTCGCATTCTATGTTTCCTCCTCCCGTTCCCGCCGGCTTCGTCGTCGCTCTCGTCCTCCGAATCCGTCCCGTCCATCTCCCCGTTCCTCACGTTCTTTGCCTTCCTCTCAAACTCGTAATTCCTCTCCCTCGCCTCTCTCGTCGCCGTCTGAAATTTCCCCTCCTCTAACTCCAACGCCATCTTCAAAAACGAAAACTTCCCGGCGTTGACCTTCTCCAAGTTGTTCATCTTCGCCTGCTTCATCTCCTCGCGAAGTTCCGCCAGCGCTTTCGACGGTTCCGGCATCCGCACGCGTCCGTGTTTATCCAGCCACTCTCTCTTCTTCTGCATCCTCTTTTCCGACAACTTTTTAGGTTTATCTCCGCTCTTTTTCTTCGTTTCTCCTCCTTCTTTCGAATCGCTCTTTCCTCTGTTGTTGTTGTTGTTGTTTATGCTCGTGTTCGTCTTCGTCCTCGTCGGCGCGGATATCCCGAGTTTCTCTTTCCTCTCCCGTTCCTCCCATTTCAATTTCGAGGCCTCTTTAAACCGTTTATCCACGATCGCTCGTTTCCTCTCCTCTTCCCATCGTTTCATATCCGTCTCCAAAAACTTATCCTTGTTTCGTTCTTTATACGCTTCGAGCTTCTCTTGATCGATGGCTTCTTTCGTTTTCGCTTTTCCCGTTTTCTCATCCAGAGGACGGAACACGAATTCGCCGGTCTTTTCGTCTCGCACGCGGAGGAGCTGCTGACCGCCAATGAGGACGACTTTTTTATGATCGTCACCAGGTTTAGTCGGAGGAGGCATGATTTCAGAGTAAAAGAGAGAGAGAAGAGAGAGAGAGGCGATTCGCTCGCGCGAAAGAGAAGACCAAAGTTCTTCTTTCGTTGTTCAGATGATGAAAAGTGAAGGAAAAGAAGAGTTGATTTGGTTTCAAGAGTAGTAGTATTACGCTCGATTCCAAGTACTGCTTAAAGTCTGATTGATGACTTTAAAATGATAAGTGAAGTAAACGAAGTTGATTTGGTTTCAATAGTAGTATTGTCATTAGTATTACGCTCGATTCGAAGTACTACATTTACGTCGGATTGATGACTTTAAGCGACCAACAACAACCTTTCTTTCAACTCTTGCGGACTTTTTCTCGGGCGCATGTTCTCTCTTTTCAAAACAGTGCACGTGATTTTACCAGACGCTAAGACACGGTCGTCGTTTGGCGCATCTGCGAGACCGACCACGCGTTGGTCGAATTCGCACTGCACGTCTCTTCGAAGAAATCGCACCGAGGAAAAGGAGAGGAGAGACGATGGATGTGCCCCTCGAGATGATTGAACAATTATATCCTCTATAACGTCGGTGAATATGGTAACGTTGGAGATTGAAGACACGACGACGACGTATTCGTCTTCAGATTTTAAAGACTCGAGCGCTTTCGGGCCGCCGATTAAGTCGGTTCTGTTTCGTTCGAACCAACGAAGGACGTCGACGTGCCACACCGAACGATGGTTTAATTCAGACGCAAAGAAGCGGATATTCGTCGCTCTGCGACGAATGTCTGTTTCGCTTCTACTACTACTACCACTACCACTACCACTACTACTCGCACTATCGCTACTTTCTCTGTCCCAGTTGCTGCTCTTCCTGCCTCCTCGACGACTCCTATACCGCAATCGACACGTAAACGATACCGTCGTCGCATCGTCGTCGTCATCATCATCATCATCATCATCATCACCACCCATCATCTTCCGTATCGAGTGCTCCACCACCCAGCTCTTCTCCCTCTCGTCGTCGCTGATATTCTCTGCTATCACAATGCTCTCCACTCGAATACGATCGCCTAAAATTGCCGGCGATACGTACTTCGCCTCTTCGATGTGGTCGCACCACCAAGCGCCGAATTCGTCGTCGTAAAACTCGCCTCTTTCTTCGCCTTCTTCTTCTCTCGTCAAAGTCGTCGCATCATCATTCCTCATCTCCAACAGCAT
>Ga0209091_10005056_pt1 | contig 10117 bp, 9 predicted proteins | sample ArcticOcean_MG_C_6_FD_187438 | JGI IMG/M metagenome (GOLD analysis project Ga0209091, IMG submission 187438) | Marine microbial communities from western Arctic Ocean - ArcticOcean_MG_CB8_128 (SPAdes) (version 2) | ecosystem: Environmental > Aquatic > Marine > Oceanic | place: Arctic Ocean... | reverse complement strand
GGATGAGCAAAGTAGATATTAGCCGACAGAGTTTGAGCTATATTCTGGTGTTCGGAGAACTCCAACCCATTGTCATAGGTGATGGTGTTGATTTGATTTTGATAAGGTTTTAGTCCTTGTACGATGCTTTGGCGCACCAGGTTAGCGTGTTTGGTATTTGATTTGGTCAAAACCGTGTACCTGCTTTTACGCTCTACATGAGTAGTGACTACACCTTGGTGGCCTTTACCTATAATCGTGTCACCTTCCCAGTCACCGATGCGGGACTTACTGTTAACGATAGCTGGGCGTTCTTCAATGCTGACACGGTTGGTGATACGTCCCCTGCGGTCTTGTTTGCCATAACGTTTACGCCGTTGTTTCTGACAACGCAGGTGCTTGTGTAGATCACCCCCTTGGCGTTTATCTTTGTAGATATGGTTATAAATCCATTCATGGCTGATCGAGATTTCTTGTTCATCATACAAACGACCGGAAATTTGTTCTGGACTCCAGTCTTGCTTGATTAGGGCATTCACCATAACCCAGGTAGTTAGGGGAATGTGAGTTTTTGGTTTTTCGTATCGTCTCTGCATAGCTTTCACGTGAGCTTGTTTCGGACGGTAGCCGCGAAGACCTTGGTTGCGACGGAGCTCACGGCTAACCGTTGATTTATGGGCCGAGAGAATAGTCGCAATCTTTGTCTGACTATGACCTGCTTTGAGAAGGGCTTCCATTTGGTAGCGTTGTCCTTGGGTAAGCTGTGTGTAAACACTCATGCGTGCTCCTCTTACTTTTGTCGGTGAGAAAAACCGCAAGGTTACCGCAGTTTACTCTGCTAACGACTATCAGAGTTGCACTTACTAATTGAATTTTGGGGCAATGTTTTCTTCGCTCTCCGCTTTCTATTCCATCTGGCCTACTGGCTGGTACTAGACCTGAGTTATTTTAGTGAGCTTTGAGTTTCTTAAGGAACTTCTTCTCGCACAAAATCTTGTTTCGCATTCCCATTAATCTTCCTAAAATATTCTCTAGCCGCCCTATTAACTTTTGGGGACAGTAATAAGGCGGAAAGCGTAGTAGGGATCGCCATAAGAGCGAACATACTATCAACCAATGATAAGACCAAATTAAGTGAAGCCACTGCACCTATAGGAATGAGAGCTATATAGATATAAGTAAAATATTCTTTATTCTCTGCACTCATCAAAAAACTCCAACAGACACTTCCATAATACCAATAGCTAATTATGGTACTCATACTGAGGAATGTGACCACAATTGTAAAAAGATAAAGTCCGGCATTGGGCATGACCGATGCAAAAGCCATAGCTGTTAGCGAAACTCCATCGCTGTCCGTTGTTAAAAACACCCCGGTGGACAATATCGCTAAGGCTGTGCAAGTGCACACAAGTAATGTGTCAATTATAGGACCAAGCATAGCCACTAGACCTTCACGGATAGGTTCATCCGTCTTGGCCGCGCCATGTGCCATAGATTCAGTACCAATACCCGCTTCATTCGAAAAGGTTCCACGACGCACTCCCATAATGATCACTGCCCCTAAAGTGCCGCCTGCCACAGAGTCTCCCGAAAAAGCATCATTAAAAATCAGCCAGAAAGATCCGGTAATAGAATTAGGATTGATGGCCAATAAATAAACAGTCATGCCCAGATAAAGCAAAACCATGCCTGGAACCATTCTTGCTGCAACCGCTCCGACTCTTTTGATATCTCCTACAATCACTGAGTAAATTAAAAAAGCTATTATCGTACCCAGGATCAGGTCGAAAAAGAAATGGTGTGCAGTGGTTGTCCAGCCAAAAGGAATTGCAATCGCCTCGCGCACAATTTGTACCAATTGATTGGCCTGAAAAGCAGGCAATGTACCTACTAAACCAGCGGAACAGAAAAGGACTGCCAAGGGGCGCCAGGACTGGCCTAACCCTTCAAGGATAACATACATGGGACCCGCCTGGGTTTCTCCCAAATTATTTTTACCTCGATACATCACGGCTAAAGAAGCCGTGTAAAATTTAGTAGCAGTTCCGACCAGAGCAGTGACCCACATCCAAAATATTGCACCGGGTCCTCCCATCTTAATAGCGATAGCAACCCCGGCAACATTTCCAAGCCCTAATGTCCCAGACAATGCAGTGGATAAAGCCTGAAAGTGAGGTAAATACCCTCGGTGGTTGGGGTTATCCCAATCTCCTTTCAATATAGAAAAGGTATGAGAAATGAAACGATAGGGAACCATTCTCGAAGAGAAAACAAAATAAATACCGCTGCCGACAATAAATAAAACCAGCGGCATTGCCCACAAATAGGAAGCCAAACTTTCCAAGTAATTTTCTGTCATTAACCCCGCCTCAAGAAAAAAGGACAGGATAAAAATTTGGATGATTTTTTAATTTTGATACCCATGGCTCATTATATATATTAACTAACTTTTTTCTCTTGTTTGCAAAGATCCTTGTTGTAGCAAAAAATCGGCCATGATGCCTCCACAACGCCCACAATACCCGTATCTCTCTTTACTAAAATCATTACAAGCTTGGCATTTACAGCCACCCTTTTTTCGGTTTTTCCAGTTCCTAGCCCCGCATTCTACGCAATAACCCTTAACTGCTTTTTCTGGTTCCCGAGGCTTAAAAGCACAATTCCCGCAATATGCTTCCCAACCCGACTTTCCCACGGGACGTATGGAATAAGACTCCGGCTTTTTCACCACTACAATATCAACCGGGTGTCCGCCACATCTGGGACAGAACTTTGATTCAGTTGGCTGACCGCATTGAGAACACCCCTTCTTGACAGAACGGAGTTCAACCTTGCCACCACAACTAACGCAATAAGGAGTTTTTGAAGGCAAACCGCATTTAACGCATTTAAACAAAACCAGCATGGGTGCCACGTCTAAAATTGCAAAAGTAACAAAAGAGGATATATGGAAGGGTAAGGGAATTATCGATAGAATAAATCAATTCCCCAGAAAAATCTATGACTTTTAATTCAATAAATCTTTTCTCTTGCTTAAATATTTCGAAAAAAATGAATTTAAATCAAGACGCATTACTCACCCCTGCCAAGATATAATCTCGGAGGGGTGAACAATTAAAGCTCTATGCTTAAAAATCCAGATTGACTCAAAAAGCCTTTGCTAATCTAGCTTTTACTTGAGTTCTTAGAGAGTATAGGAGTTAATTTGCAAACTGCCAGAGCACCTGCAGATACAAGCAGCAATGGGCCCCAAGCACCGAGTCCTAGCCCGAGTCCGAGACTCCACCCCGCTCCAGTCCAGAGACTCCCCGCTGCTGCGGTCTTCCCCATTCCTGCAGCCGCTAACTTAGTTCCTGTACCAGCTACCGCTGCCTTCGCGGTCGCTCCCTTTGCTATCATTCCCACTTTAGCGGTTTGTCCTGTTGCTGCGACCGTTTTAGCAGTGGCCATCTTTCCAGCCCCCATTTTTGTTGCCGGGGCAGCTGCAGCCATTGCTTTTCCACCCGCCATCTTACCAGCGCCCATTTTTGGCCCCATTACAGTCGCACCGTCTCTTACAACCATTCCTTTTTTAACCATAGCACCCGGCATAACCATTGCATCTGTGCCCACAACAGCGCCTTTAGCAACCATGGCAGATTTACCTATCACGGCGTTCTCACCAACTACCGCGCCCTTTGCAATAGTGGCTCCTGCCTTAACTTTACTTCCTGCGCCGATTAAAGCACCTTTTTTGAGCACCGCACCCTTGGCAATGGTGGCACCATTTCCAATCATGACATCTCCCTGCACAATAGCACTGGGTGCAACCGTTGCACTGCCAGCAACCATCGCATTATTGGAGATCATCCCCATCTTAGTGCCCATAGCGGCCTTAGCGCCCATACCTTTAGCAGCTACTCCACCCTTTGCGGCACCGGCTTTCATTCCTGCTCCACCCATTCCTTGTTGAACAGCCATTGGACTCTCCTTTGGTTATATATTTACTTTAAAAAAGCTCATATCTAATTAAATCCATGCGGATTAATTTGTAATTTAGGAAATTATCTTAGTTTAACATTATAAAGAGTATCAAGATTTTTACAAGAAAATAATCATGAAAATTATTATCAAAAATGCTAGAAAACCATTTTTTTGCTAAGTTTAGAGGCTATAGCTTAAAAAAATTCCCTATTTTTCGAGAACCGAAAATAATTAACATCCAGGTTTGGAGAGTTCTTAAAAATAAAAAATTGGAGAGTTCTTAAAAATAAAAAAGAGGTGGGAACAAAATAGAACAATTATTCTTTATTGCGAACTAGAAACAACAGGTGGGACTTACGAATTATTTTTTAATTATCTACCTTTTGGCTAATACTTTTATCAACATAGGAGTTGCTTTGTAGACGACAAGGGTGCCTATAGCAGTCATCAACAAAGGTCCCCAAGCTCCAAGACCGAGTCCCAAACCAAGCTTCCATCCTGTTCCAGACCAGAAGCTCCCGCTGCCAGCAGCCTTCCCTAAACCAACTATGGCTACTTTTGCACTGCTGCCCTTAGCAACAACAGTCCCTGCTTTGCCAGTTGCCCCTACTTTCATCCCTAATCCATTCATTCCACTTTTCGCAGCGTTTACGACGTCCATTGGATTAATTCCAGGTTGAATAATTATCTGACTACCCTCCTAATCTTCAATTATTTATGACCAATAACACTATAACTCAATATAATTATTTTTATTATCAAAAACAACTATAATCACCATTATTCGCCTTTAAAAGGGTTTTAAAGGGAATGAAAAAAAAGATTTCTATCAAAACGAATTATATTATTAGTATTTTAGGAAAGTTGGGGATATTTGACAATATATCAGGATTTCAGAGCAAACCCATCTCCCTTTTATACTTGGAAAGAATATATGAAATTGCTGATTGCTGTCAAATCGCTTATAATAAACAAGTAAGGAAAATTAATTAATTTTCATAAACAAACCCTAGTTTTTTAATAAGGATTATTTATGCCACATGGTCTGGTTGGAGTAATAGCAATATTTTTAGGGTTCTGGGGTTTATTTATGAACTGGTGGGCTTTCACCGAAATATTGCTAGGGCTGGTTCCTCTCATATTAATTCTTTCAGGTACAGTGGCAATTATAGCGGGTGTGAAATTAGTCCGTGAAGGGAAAAGTGAAGGCAAGAAGGAAGGCAAAAAGGCCAAAAAAGCAGAAGATAGCCTGCCGCAATTTTCTAATATGGCCGTAGCCAAGAGTACTCCAGGATCCATAGTTGGCTATCGAAATTTTAAAATCATAACGAAAACCAAAGAAACTCATAACGTATCTTCTTTTTATCTTCAGCCTGAAGATGGAGAAGCCCTTACCCCTTTCCTACCTGGACAATACTTGACTTTTCAACTCAATGTTCCCGATCAGGATAAACCTGTTGTCCGCTGCTACTCTCTGTCAAGTGGCAGTACAAATTTGGATTCTTACCGAGTCACAATTAAACGTCAGGAAGCACCCCACGATTTGGGCGATGTTCCTCCGGGTAAAGGATCGAATTTTTTCCATGATCATTTAAATGAAGGCGATGTAGTAACAGCCAAACCACCTAAAGGAAATTTCTATTTGGACATGGAAGCCACCACCCCAATCGTCCTCATTGCCGGAGGAGTTGGGATGACGCCCATGCTAAGCATGTTGGAGTCTGTGATCGCTGAAAAACAAGAGCGCGAAATTTGGTTTTTGATGGGAGTCCGCAACAAAAAAGAATATATCATGAGGGAAGAACTTGAAGCCTTGGCCAGCCAAAACAAAAATGTTCACCTTAAAGTTTTCTTTAGCAAACCGGGGATAGAGGACTTCAAAGATAAAGATTACGATTTTTCCGAGCGCATTTCAGTTAAACGATTAAAAAAGCTATTACCCTCCAATAATTTCGACTATTACATCTGCGCACCTTCCTCGATGATCGATGAAATCCGGAAAGATCTGGAAAAGTGGGAAGTCCCAAAAAACCAAATTCACTACGAGTCCTTTGGACAGGCAACAATAAAAAAAGCCGTCCAGCCCAAACCTGTACCGGAAGAAAAATCAGTCCAAATAAATTTTTCAAAATCTAGCAAAACTATTGCCTGGAAAGATTCTTACGACTCGCTTCTCGATCTAGCAGAAGATAATGGAATTGAAATAGAATCAGGATGTCGTACAGGAAGTTGTGGAAGTTGCGAAGTAGCATGCACCTCAGGAAGTGTTATTTACTTGGATGAGCCTGACTACGAACCGGAGAAAGGCAATTGTCTCGCCTGTGTTTCAATCCCAAAAGGAAATATCTCTCTGGACGCATAAGCACTCCCAGATCACCTCTCTTTATTGTGCACCCAAAAACTGCATCCCTCATGCAGCGAATTAAAATTTCAATCTCCTTCGGCAATCTACTTCTAGGTTTCCCCTTACATTCATGAACCTCTCCCTATTCATTCTATTTATTGTTCTGACTCTTATTGCCACGCGGCTTGTATTTAGGTTCAAGGTTTCTATTTGGCAAATCATGCTTGCTGGGGCTTGCGCAGTTTTATTTACAGGGCAGATCAAACCTTTGACGGCCATCCAGTCTATAAACTTGGACGTCATGCTATTTTTATTCGGAGTATTTGTTATAGGGCAGGCAATGGAACAAAGTGGTTACCTTGCACATGTATCCTATGGACTATTTGCAAGGACAAAAACCATAGATGGGTTGCTCCTTACGATTTTATTCGTGATAGGGGGTCTATCCGCTTTGTTGATGAATGACACACTTGCGATAATCGGCACTCCTGTCGTTCTTCACCTCGCAAATAAACACCAGCTCCCTCCAAAAGCTCTTTTACTTTGCCTGGCTTTCGCCGTGACAATTGGAAGTGTTGTAAGTCCAATTGGAAATCCGCAAAATTTACTGATCTCTCTTCAAGGAGGTATCGATAACTCTTTCGTTGTGTTTTTTAAGTACTTGGCGATCCCGACATCCATCAATCTTGTTATTGCCTATCTCCTGATTCGAATATTTTATAGAAAAGATTTTCATTCTATTCCGCTCACGCATTTTCAAGAACCTATCTCCGATAAAGGCCTCGCCGATCTTTGTAAAGTTTCCCTGATTGTTCTTATTATTTTAATTTTATTTAAAGTAACCACAATATATTTTAATATTTTAGAAAATTTTAAACTTACCTACATCGCTCTGATATCATCTCTTCCTTTGCTTATATTCAGCCCCCAACGCTTTGAGGTAGTTAAAAAAATCGACTGGTCCACGTTGGTATTTTTCGCGTCTATGTTTGTTCTCATGACAAGTGTTTGGGACTCAGGTTTGATAAAAAACATATTGAATAACAATTTTTCTGACCTCCATTCTGTACCCGCCATTCTGACAGTCAGTATATTTTCCAGCCAATTGATTTCCAACGTTCCTCTAGTGGCCCTCTATTTACCGTTCCTAAGTGAAAGCGGGCTTGTGGAGAACCAACTTATAGCCCTTGCAGTAGGAAGTACCGTGGCAGGCAATCTCTTAATTATGGGAGCGGCCAGCAATGTGATCATCATTCAAAAGGCAGAATCGAGTGCGGGAGAAACTTTGGGGTTTTTGGAATTCGCCAGAATCGGTATCCCCCTCACTTTGATCAACATCTGGGTTTACTGGCTTTTTATTTAAGAGCTCGTTCCAGAAAAAAAATTTAAACAGAATTGCGAATCATTGAATTTTAACAAAGAAGATTCGCTTACAAATTAAACCAGAAAAAGATACTATGATCGTTAATATTTTTATTACATTCTGAATAAAGGACATACCCCACGTTCCCATGATCGATACTTCAACCTGGAATTTATTCATCCCCGTTTGCTTGCTTCTCTGCTTGCTGGCTCTTCTGCTAATTCGAGGGTTTGGCGTGATCAAGCTGGAATGGTTGAACATGCAATCCTTGAGGGAAATGCGAAAAATATCACAGGAGACAGACGATCCCATGAAGGTGGGGGCTCTGAAAGCTATCCTAGAACATTGCAAATCTTTAAACTCAAAATGGATCCTCTCGGAGTCGGACCTCAGTATTCTGGAGAACACCTACTTTCTAGTGGAACAGATCGCCCGCTCCTACCACCCTGAGTCCAGCCATCCTGTTGAAGAGGCCCGCATTCGGTGGGTATTGAAGGCATTCATGGATTTAAAAAACCGTCTGCTTGCCCTGACAACTTGGAGAGGAGTCCATACGGTAACCCAGTTTCGGGTTCATCATGTGTTACTTCTTTCGCGAGCTTGGAAATTAAAAGAAGAATGGAAAGATTGGCGGGTGGTTAAGTTTTTGACTCGCCATGGTTTATATCCCCTTTTTCAATGGCTGTTCTATCTCATTCGTTGGCTTGACTTAACATTTTGGGCTATCAGAATGATGGCGTTTATCTTACAGGATATCATCTTCAAGGTATTTCTGGTGCGATGGTATCTCATCGTAGGGGAGCTTGCTATTCAAGTGTACCGCGATCGAGAGAAAGAGCCGGATATCCAACCCGAAGATCTCCTTGAGGATTTTAATTCCATTCCAGAAATGAAACATCCGAAAATGGCTGACCTCTCTGAAGAAATACTAATAATTTCAGATTCATCCAGAGATGATATTTTATTTCATTCCTGGAGTGTAGAATGGGAAAAAGCCAAAGGAATTTATATCAAACTTGTAGAAAATATTGCCCAACACCACCATCCAGAATCAAAGCAGCCTATTTATGAAGCCAAGCTGTTCGATTTAATGATGGGAGGAGTACGATTTTCAGAGAAAATTGCAGCGATTCAAAATTTTCCCGTTTTCAACAAACTCCTGGATTTCAGGATCGCTCATGTATTAATGGTTAAGGATACAGCAGATTATTTTATAAATAGTAAAGCACTATCCTGGATCAGAGAATATAAGCTCACCTATATTGTAAAATATGCTTTACTAATTTTTAAAGTAGTTCGAAAGGGGAATCCTGCACTTTTGTTTCAAGATTTTGTGTTGACACTTGCGGGGGAAGGTTTCAAACGCTGGCTGTATCTATATCTCCACGACAGAATCACTATTGAAGCAAACACCGTTTATCAGGAAAACAGATTATTATCAGAGGGGATTTGAGTTGCATCAGTATTAGTTCTTAGATAGATTATTTTTTCAAGAACACTTTATCGTATAGAATACCGGCTCCTATACCTCCTAAAATAGGACCTATCCAATACACTAAATGGTTAGCCCAAGTCCCTGAAATTAGAGCAGGCCCAAAGGAGCGAGCAGGGTTTAATGAAGCCCCCGATACTGTCCCTCCGGCTAATATACAAAATGCCAAGGTCATCCCAATAGCGACCCCATAGACTCCCTTCGGTGCGCGTTCATCTACAGCCACTCCATAAATCACGAAGACTAAAAAGAAAGTGAGAATAGCTTCAATGAGTATTCCCTGAGAGAATAACACTCCAGGAGCAAGAGTTTGCGACCCCAAATTTCCAGGCTTGTCAGTAAAAACCAGCAATAAATAAATTGCGGCCAGTATGGACCCAAATAATTGAGAGGCGATGTAACCCAGAGCCTTCTCCGAATCAATTTGGTTGTTGATCCATAAAGCGATCGTTACCGCTGGATTAAAATGCGCCCCTGAAATATGTCCGAAAACATAAACCATGCACATCAAAACCAAACCGTGGGCAAGAGCGACTCCTAAAAGACCCATCCCCGTTAAAGCATCGGATAAAATGGCCCCACCACCAATAAAAACCAATGCAAAGGTGCCAATGGCTTCAGCAATATAAGATCGATTGTTATTCATGATGTTAGTTATTTTTCCTCATTGGAAATATTTGTGGGTCAATACCCCCTACCCCTTTTTGTGCTGAACCGTCAGGCCAAGCACCTGCGATTTCAGGAATTATCGTTGGCACCTCTGGTCTTCCAAACGTGGAGAAAAATGTCTCTGGTGTTACCTCCACTTGGTGACAATTTGAACATATCCCTAACCATTGGTGTGTCAAATTCGAATCCTGATCGAGCGTTTTGATAAACATACCCGCTGGGTTGACATAGTTTTTCGGCAAAGGTCTAATGGTGTGACAACCTGAACAAGATCGTCCAAACCTATTTGCCCTGCGATGGATGA
>Ga0209091_10005055_pt1 | contig 10119 bp, 8 predicted proteins | sample ArcticOcean_MG_C_6_FD_187438 | JGI IMG/M metagenome (GOLD analysis project Ga0209091, IMG submission 187438) | Marine microbial communities from western Arctic Ocean - ArcticOcean_MG_CB8_128 (SPAdes) (version 2) | ecosystem: Environmental > Aquatic > Marine > Oceanic | place: Arctic Ocean... | reverse complement strand
TGATTCTGCACCCTCTCATCGACAATAAATTTGTCTTGAGGGCCTGAATATTCGCTTGAGCAGTTCATGCTGAAGAAGGCGTCTGGGGAAATCGCATACCCGCTGCACCACTGCATCTCGACGGCGGTAGATTGTTGGAAATCGTGAGTGAAATATCCAGTTTCATTGACCGTTAGTGTTTTCTCATCATATCCCCATGGGTCTCCAGCTTCTTCGGCGGTGACCATGATGACGAAAAGCAAGAAAACAACAGCGTAGGGGATGACGAGTCCGAAAAAGAACTGTTTCCATTGCATTTTGCGCCCACCAGGCGCATCCGTCGTACCGTAATTTGGAGTTTGAAACTCACTCACTGAGCCAGAGAGTGTGATTGTTTGGGGCGCCGGAATAGTGTTTGTTTCAAAGACTGAGGGCGTTTCTGGGAAAGGGGTTGTTTCGAAAGGGTTCGTTTTCGCCTCACCTCCACTTTCTTCCATGCGCCTTCGTCAATGTTCACTGAAATAATAATATTGCAGGACGGAAGTCAAAATTGGGTGTCTTTTCTCGTATGGGGAAAACCGTACAGTGTTTCGGGGTCGGTCGCGTTGAAATAGAACCAGTCAGTGCGTGGACTACTGCACGGGTGTCGGAGCGGCTACGTCGGGGATTGCAAATCCTCTTACCTGGGTTCAAATCCCAGTCTGTGCTCTTTTCAAAAAAATACTGTTTTGACTTTGTTTTGACGCGCAGTCTTGATAGCGAAAGACAGATTGGTTTGTCTTATCACATAGACATTGTCTAGTTTGGGAGAAGTGGTTATGCCTGAAATCAATCGTACGTTGGGAAATGTGGGCACGGGATTCGCTGCATTCCTCGCACCTCCGGGCCCAGAAGTTATTCGCTTTAGTGTCGGACAACCTGATTTCGCGACTCCACAGGCAGTTGTCGATGAAGCCAAAGCAGCTCTCGATAGGGGAGAAACAACATACACTCGAACACAAGGTTCGATTGAATTGTGTGACGCAGTTGCCCTTCACCTTTCAAAATATAAGATCCCAGTGGACCCTCTAGATGTGCTCATCACACCTGGTTGTAAGCAGGCGCTTCTCTATTCAATGATAGCAACCCTCGATGCCGGTGATGAGGTGTTGTTACTCTCTCCTGCATGGCCATCGTACGATGGGATGCTCAAACTTCTCAATTACAAACCTGTTCACGTTCCGGTACTTAGAGAGAATTACCATCCAAATTTCGACGCATTGGAAGCGGCAATCACCTCGAAAACCAAAGCCATCCTCATCAACTCCCCGAACAATCCCACAGGGGCTGTTTACACGCCAGAAGAAATTCGCCAACTTGTTGATTTTGCTATCAAACACGATCTGTGGATTATTGATGACATGATTTATGCAAATTTAACGTGGACCGATTACCCCTATACTTCCCCGTGTTCCCTTGAAGGAGGGGCTGAGCGAACAATTACTGTAGGAGGCTGGTCAAAAAGTTGGGCCATGACTGGATGGAGATTGGGTTGGATTACTGGGCCAAAGCAAGTGATGGACGGTGTCAAGAAAATCAATGTCAGTTCTGCAACCCATGTTGCAAGCTTCATGATGCCCGCTGCAACAGTAGCCTTAGGACTTGAAAAAGAAACTGCGGCTATGGCTGCATCATTCAAAGAACGAAGAGGTATCATACATGGCCTTTTGAAAGAATTACCTGGGATTATCGTGCCTGAACCTGAAGGTGCATTCTATGCATTCTGTGACGTGACAGGAACTGGAATGGACGACATCGAATTCGCTACTCGTGCACTTGAAGAAGCAAAGGTGCAGCTGATACCCGGGTCGTTAATGGAGTCGGGTGAAGGTTTTGTTCGAATCTCCTATGCGACTTCAACGGAAAATATCCATGAAGGCGTTCGCCGTCTAAGTGACTGGCTCAATTCGCTGTGATTCGGTAGAGCGTTCCACCGCTGCCAAAGGTTGCATAATACAAATTTCCATCTGGGCCAAATCGAAGCGGCAATGGAGTGCCTAAATCTGTGGCGAAACGAGTTACTTTACTGTCCCATTGTTCTGTTGGCATCGAGCTGTTTGTCGAACTTGGAGTGAAATCAATTCGAACGATTTCATGTCCTTGTGGCAAAAGAGTGTTCCAAGAGCCGTAGACGGTTGCGTACACAGTATATCCTTCACCTGCGGTTGAATTTAGACCAGGAAGAAGTGAATGTTCTGGTCGAACATCGATGCCATTCAACGAAGTATGTGGGGTCCATTGAGCAACTGGGCCAAGAGTTCCAGTTGGAATAGGATGTTCGGGGTCATCGTCTGGCCACCCGTATGAAGCACCTGCTACCAAGAGATTGACTTCTTCATTTGGATGGTCGCCGTCCCAGTCACGCCCATTGTCTGAAAACAGATATCCCATTCCTGAAACCCAAACTCCATCGAATGAATTTCGAACGCCGGAGGCGAGAACGCCGTGTTCACCGGTATCGGGATTTACCCAAAGTAAAGCCCCGTTTCGCTCATCATTCTCATCACAGACGTTGCATGTTGAACCACTGTGCCAAATCAAAGTTCCATTTGGAAAGGCGTTGATGGCGTTTGTTTGATGATTGCCGCTCGGAACTCCTTCGACGAGAAGTGTAGGATTGCTGAAGGTGAAGTTTATCCGATCATACCGGGTCAGTTGGCCTTCTTCTGAAATGAAAAGATGCTGAGGAGAAAGATGAATCCCGTGTGGGTTTGAAAGGCCAGAAAGAAGAGTTGTGGCGGAAAACCCATCTGAGGAGTTGAGTGAGAGAATGCGTCCGCCATCTCGGTCACACATCAAAAGATGTTGTTCATCTGCCCATTCAAGGCATGTTGGGCCACCAAAGCCACTGACTACTTTCTCAATAGCATAGCCATCGATAACCTCGCTGTTCAAGGGTTCTGTATAAGGATAAATCTCCCGAGCCACAAGAAGAAAGACAAGGAGTAAAACCACCGGTAAAAGGTGTGTTCGAACGCCCATGTATTTGACAAACCTAAGACGCGTATGAAGTCTCGCTTGATATTCATCCTGAATAAGAAATCCTTGGATTCATGTAGTTCACAGGTTTCGCCAATTCATGTCAAGGGTCGACTGGCGGATTAAACTCCTCTCCCTTTTTGTCGTTTTTGTCATCTCGATGGGGTACTACGCAAACATCGCCACCTATGATGAGCAACTTGGAACAAAGAATATTCTTCAAGTGGAAAAAGGCCAGATGACTGAAAGTTCGAATGACATCTTGATGAATTTGTCTTTTGGACCTGGAGCTGAAAACCTCTCTTGGAATGCAGTTCAACTGTCGTTGGAAGTGGATGGAAAGGAGTTTCCATGCATGGTTGGGGGTATGAGCTCTATTGGACAATCAAATGGCACGGTGCAATCAAAACTGAATGCAGATGGAAAAACATTCACGATCAATGTCGATGCCACTGGTGAAGAAATGCAATCAATCGATTTGTTCACAATGGCTGAAGCAAATGGAAGTACACCAAGCCTCACGGTTCAACGAACCGATATTTTCCTCGGCAGCAATACTACTGGAGTCGCCGTTGGTGAAGATTTTTCTCAAGTCGACTATGATTCGAATCTCGTGTTTGATGAATCTTCTGAACAGCGCCTTGAATGGTATTCGTACGACCTTTCGGTCCATCGTATCATTCCAGACTCGGAAACATATATCATTGAAGACCGTGGGGTTTTTTTTAAGGTTCAGTTGTTGAGTTACTATGATTCAAACGACGAATCACGGCACATCACAATGTTGGCTTCAACGCTTAATAACGCTACAATTCCTGCCCTCGTAGATGATTCAATGATTCAAATATCAGCGTGTTCAATCATTGAAAACGGTGATGGGGTGTGGAGTGCGAATGAAGTCATTTCATTGCAAGAAAATGAACTGAACATATGCGCAAGTACGTGTTCAGTAGAGATTCGGTCAATGTATCAGCAAAAACTAATTCGAGGCGCAAATCAAATCTAAGGTTCAAGCGTACCCAATTCACCAGTTGCTGCCAATACGCCGAACATGACGCCATAGAACAACACACCCAAGATCAGTAAACCGATAGAAACCCAAGCGACGACTTGCGCGGCTTTGGCTGTTCCTGCATCTGGGTGCCCCGGCATTGAATTGGTCGTTTGAAGAGCTGAGTTTGCCATAATTAGCCCGGGGATTGCAGTACATATCGAACATCCAACAATGCCCAAAACCGACAAAACCAGCGCAAGTGTTGCGTTCGTTGTAGGAAAGTAGCCCATGGCCATACCGGGCTGAAGAGGAATTTGGTATTGGCCCTGGTTTGGAATTTGACCCTGGTTTTGAGTTTGATTCCAAACTTCCGGGCCGTCTCCGTATTTTGATGCTACTTTACTTGGCTGTGGGATAACCTGTCGAGGAGGGGGGGTGCCTTGCATATTTTCACTTCCGGGTATTACTTAATCAATATGCCTAATCACAGAAGATTTACTTCACAATTGCCAAGACGGGCACGGGCAACGGCATGGTCGGGGTCGATGGCAAGGACGGCACGCCAAGCGGATGCTGCTGCCTCGTGTTGTTCTTGTTGGTGAAGAGTTGCTGCGATATGGAGGCGGGCATCGAGGTGATTTGCATCGCATCGGATTGCTGCTTGGAAATCATCGAATGCTGCATCGGCTTCTTTCAATTGCAAATAGAGCAGGCCTCGTTGATGCCAAGCTGGCGCATGGTTCTGATTCAATCTGATGGCTTCATTGAGGGGGCCTTCTGCTCGCTCTGGTCGCTCAAGAGAAAGATAACAGGAGCCGATTTGTGTCAAAGCGTGATAATGGTGTGGGGCTGCTTCAAGCACCATTTTGAGATCATCTCGGGCGTGTTCCCATTCGCTCAAGAGCATGAATCCTTCAGCTCGTCGCAAACGAGCGAGTGTGAGCGAAGGGGCCAGGTCAAGCAATATTTCTGCATCATCGATAACTTTCCTTCCTTCACCCATGGCTGCAAGAATACTGCATCGATTCAAACGGGCACGGATATGTGCTGGATCTGCAGAGAGTGCCTCATCAAATTGCATCAGTGCTTTATCAAGAATACCGCTTCGAGCAGCAATGTTTCCTCGAACGTAACTTATGGTTGCTGAATTCCCATGAATTGCTGCAGCCTCGATATGTTTTGTTGCGGCTGAGATATCTTCAAGGTCTAAGGCTAACATTGCAGCTTCTGATGCTGCTGATGTGTCTTCGTCTGGTAGAAGTCGGAGTGCACGCGCAATAGCTTCCTCCGCCCCTTGTAAATCTCCGAGTAACCGCATTGTTCGAGCAAGGCCAAGCCATGCGACTCCACATTCGCGGTCCAATCGCAATCCGTCATTGAAAGCATTGAGCGCTGCTGAAAGTAAGGTAGCATCGGTTTGTCCTGTACCATCTCGCCCTCTATCTGCGCGGGCAAGATGTAATCGGCCTTCAATAACATGAAGTAAAGCGTGGTCAATACCCAATGGAGTTTCATCAAGAAGCTTTTGCGCTTCTGAAATATATCCATTGAGAAGTTTACGACTTGCCATCCGTGCTCGTAATTCGGCGTTATCGGGACTGGCGAGTAATGCTCGGTTAAGTGCTTCTTCAGATTCTGTAATCTTGCCACTTGCCAGTAATAAATCAGATTTCAAGAAAATCAATTGTGTGCCGCCAGCTTCCAAAGCAACAGCATGGATGGCTGCTTTGAGCGCCTCTTCGAGTCGGTTTGTCATAGGTGACAAGAGCTTAGCAAGCAATCCCCAAGCCTCACCGTTTTGGCGATCAATATCAAGGCAACGTTCGACCGCTTGTTGGGCTTTACCTTGTTCGCCGTCATCAAACAATAATTGCGCATAACTGTACCAATCATCAGATCGTCCAGGGTCATCTGCTAAAGCCAGTTCAATCGCTTCAAGCGCTTCAGAACGGGAGCCTGCACGAGCACGCAACCCAGACAAAAGGGACCGGTCTGCAGCAGTGTCAACGCCCAATGCTTCCAATCGACGAACGTCACGCTCTGCTTCAGCATCACCAAGTTTAGCCAATAAATGAGCATGGGCGCGTAACAGTTCAGGTTGGTCTGGAGATACGGTCATACGAGCCTCGAGCCAATGGCGTCGGAGTTCTTCATCGCCTCGTAGCAAAGCAATATGCTCCAATGCTTCGAGGATATTTTTGTTTCCTGGAGAAGAGCGGTATGCTACGCCAAAGCAAGACTCTGCCCAATCATAGCGGCGTAAGAGTAGACTTGCATGGCCAAGGCGGTGGGCAGCTACAGGATTGAGGCCCAATGACTCAACTGTGATTTGACGAGTCGCAAATACATCAAGTAGACGATTTAACAAACTCTCGGTTACTGAAGATAACATTGATTCATTCGAAATTTCAGACTCGGTTGAAATCGGCGAAATCAGAGTTTCAAGTGCTTGGAGTGCATCTGAATGGGAGAATTCTTGTTCCATATCTGTTGAATGTTCAGATTGTTCGATCACTGAATGGACGAGTAAGGCTCCATCGATTTCGGGGTGAGTGGCACGAAGCGCCTCAACCACTCCAGTCATGTGAGAGAGATGTTGTTGGAGTGTGTCGACTTCTGTGTTCAGGTGAGTGAAATGTGCCGCTTGCCCTTCTTGGAGAACAATGGCTGTTTCAGAGAGTCGTTGAAGCCGTTCGTCTGCCTTTTTGAGCCAAAATCCAGCACTCCCTCCAACACCAATACAAGCGAGTCCAAATACGGCAGTTAGAGGGTCCATTGCAGCCCACCCGAACTTTGCCCCTTTATGGTCTGCGGAGGATTTGAGTATTGAGGGGGGGTTTTTGACACCTTACTGTTTTTTCCGACATATGGGGAATTCTTCGTATGGTTCATCGTTTTGAGTCATTAAACCCCTCGCTATTGGAACGATTCTTTGCTCACATTGAAAGGCTCTCGGAGTTCATGACTGATTGGGGTCGCGGGAATGGATGGAGTTGATGACGATTCAAACCGCCCTTGGTACCATGAACGTTTGAGAGATTTGGAACTCGAAGGATGGGTCATTGATTCCATCGAGGAGTATCTAGCCGAAAATGGGAATTTAGCCAGTGAACGACTGGTATACGTTGATTTCGTTGTCGAACTCGCTCAAGAATTATTGGAACGAACTGGTTATCTTGGCGATTCTGCCGACCGGCGTTCGCTGAACCAAAGTGAACTCTGGGAACAAGAGTTGCGAAATCCAATGAATGCAGAACGAGTACTCGTAGAATATCGGGCTTGGGCAAAGGATTGGCGGCCTTGGGAATTAATACTCCATAGTGCAGAAGAAGACTGGCAGGATGCAGGGCAGGAAGAAGCGTACGCCTCTTTCCTTGCACGCTTTGATGCTTTAGATGTCTCCTCATTACCTTCGACTGCCATCATATCCCCTTTGCTTGCATCGCCTGATGATGTGGATGAAATCGATCAAGCCCTGTCGTCGCTTGAAGAGGATGAGCATAGACAAAGAACTGCTATCGCCAATGCTGCTACTCTACTGGATAGTGCTGGGTTTGATGTCGGAAAAATTGAAAAAATGACAATTATCGAAGGGCTGGATTGGATTGCTAAATTACATGATTTGCATGATTTACATGAAGAATTAAGGTTGCTCATCATTGAGCGAATTACTCTTTTTGACCCAGAATTAGCCGACCATCATGAACAACGAAGGCGGGCACTCATCGGTGAAACCTCACATGCTGAATTGAGGAACTTCCGATTACAAATTGACGCAATTGCGGATAATCTGTACCAGCGCCTTGCCAAACTCAATGATTTGTTAAATGAGTGGAGAGAGAAAGGCGTTCAGTTCCCGCATAGAGACAGCGTACGCCCGATTGAATTGCTGGAGTGGGAGACCAATCTTCCCGAAATCGAGGTTTCCATACATAACCACTTGAATGCTCTTGACCGTTGGAATCAAATTATTTCACTCTGGGGTGGCGGGGAAAATTCTGGTGCTCAAGATGCTGGGGTACTTGAACGAACTGAGCAATTTATCGACCATGTAGACCGTTTAGACCAACAATGGAAACAGTATGAATTGGAAGCTATGATGCTTGTTGAACGGTACCAAGGCATGGGTATTGTGATGAGTGATTGGAGTGATGAAATTCTTCGAGATCCAAGAAGTGCATTACAACAACTGAAAAAGAATGAACATCGATTCGAACAACGTCTCGATTGTATCAAAGATTTGTTAACTCTTGATACTTCATTCGAAGGGAGGGAGGATGTCGATGCACGTGTCGAGGTAATGAAAGAAATCGATGTCGGCTTAGATGTTCTACAAAACACTCGCGAGATGATCGATACATTAGCCAAACGAGGGGCTCGTCATCGTCGGATGTTACAAAAGGATTGGCGCCAATTAGTCGCTCAAGGAAAAGCAGACGATGCCATCCCTACTTCGAGTTTCACACTGCAAGAGTTTGAAAATGAAATTGGAAATATTCGGCGTTTGGGAGCCTCTGTTTCTTCGTCGGGAGTTGGGGTATCTCTTGTCGCGGGAGAAATACATCAACGATTGAAAGCCCGAGCTCGGCAAGAATTAGTATTCTTAGAATCCTCTGGGTGGGCCGTGCATCAACTTCTCAAAGAAGTTGAAACGGATTTGATATCAGCGGCACAAAAAATCAATGCATTTCGCCCGCATGTGACTTCGTATTCTCGGCTTGTTCGTCGCCTTTCCTCTTTACCATGGCACAGGGATGTGACATTGGCGCTTGAGATTCAAGAACAATTACGCGATCCTACCCAATTGAGTTCTCTCGCCGAAAAAATACCTTTGCTGAGTCAACATCTCGCTTCGCAGAAAAGTGAAAATGAAACATTTGTCTTCGAAGCCTGGTCGCCTGCACCAATTCGACAAACGCTAATGCCGGTTCCTGAAAGTTACACCCGGCATACAATGATTCCAAAGGACGCCTTAGGCGATGCGCATGAAGCGATGCTTGAAGCGATGGAGCCGGAAATTGAATCACATGAACCGGTGCTTGAAGTCGTGGAAGTCTTGAATGAACCTGTCGAGGCTGTGGGGGAAGAAAAAGAGGAAGTAAGTAGCCCTCTTCCTGAAATGGTTTTAGAAATCAAAGATGAACCTACGAATGTAATTCCAATGCCATCAAAGAAGGCGCCATCAGCAAAACCTGAACGCACAGAGGCTGTAAAAGTGCAAATGCCTCAGATGAAGAATATTGCTAACCTAGCAATCTACGCCAATATTATTCAATTCCTTGAAGCGATAAATCTCGACGATTTGGTCGATGACTTAACACTCAACGGTGCTGATTCATTGCCAAATGTTCGTCGTCGGTTAGCCAAACATGTTGGGATTGCTCCACGTGATACCCGCGTTGACCGAATGTTGAGGTTGGCGCTTCGGTTGCTACCTCAAGACGATGCAAATGATTTGTTCAAATCAGAATTATTAGCAAAAATTGGCGGCAATACAAAGACGATGAAACTCTGGATGAGGGCTCGACTTGAAAACCGACACTCCGGTTCAACCGATGTGTTTCTCGAAGACGCCTTCGATCTTGGAAATGCACTTCGACGAATACCTGGGCCAGGGTTTCCAATTTCTCTTACGAGTGATGAATATGAATTACCTGACCCCGGTGATATCAAAGCGTTAGAAGGAGAAGTCAAACAACTCATTGGACATATGAACCTCCCCTCAGCGGGCGGTATCATCGTGGAATCATGAGAGTTCGCTAAGAAGGGCACTCTGCTCTTTTTCACTCAATGTGTCTTCGACTGGTGAAGCAACTACTGCAATTTCTGGGGCGTTTGGGAGAGGGGCGTCAAGTGGCATGGGCGCGCCTGGCAAACCAAACGGCGCTGGTAGAGGCATGCCTGCAGCGGCCCCTAATGGTGGAAGAGGAGCGAGAGGTGGTAACGGCGTTGGTGCTGTTGGAAGGGGCAAAGGTGCCGGAAGCGGGGCTAAGGCCACGGGTGGGCCCGGCATTGGCGGCGTTTCAACTGGAATTACTTGCGGAGGTGCTGGAATTTTCATTGGTGGAGGCGGTATTGAGATGGGCGAAACCAATATTTGTGGCTGGATGGGTGCTTGGGGGGTTTGG
>Ga0209091_10005053_pt1 | contig 10125 bp, 12 predicted proteins | sample ArcticOcean_MG_C_6_FD_187438 | JGI IMG/M metagenome (GOLD analysis project Ga0209091, IMG submission 187438) | Marine microbial communities from western Arctic Ocean - ArcticOcean_MG_CB8_128 (SPAdes) (version 2) | ecosystem: Environmental > Aquatic > Marine > Oceanic | place: Arctic Ocean... | reverse complement strand
CTCAGAACTTGCACTTGAAATGGCTAAGATTGACGATGGAGTAGGCGACTTAAGAGCATTAATTCGTGAAGACATGGGTAAACACCATGCTGAAGTACAGAATAAAATGCTACTAATGCCTCTTGAAGATTATGACCAGACCGACGGAAGTGCTCTTATTGACGTAACAGCAAACTATACTTCTTTAATGAAGGTAGTTTCATCATCAGAAGAAATGGAAGAAATGGAGGATGCATCTCTACTAGATACGGGAGCATCAACCACAGGTGGAATTGTGGCTCAATTGGCTACACTGTATGGGAATACAGACAGGCAATTAGTAGGAGATGCATTTAATACTTCTTTTATGGATGCACAAGTTGACTTCGGTGATAGTTATGCTGCTACTGATTCACGACCATTGACACTAACCATACTAAACAGTATGCTTAGGTCTCTAAGAGAAAACGGTGGTAGCCCTAAAGTTATCTTAACTGGATATGATACTATTCAGCACATAGGCGACCTGCTACAAAGCCAAGAAAGATTCTTAGACAGAAAAGAGATAATACCAACACATGGCGGAGTTCGTGGAGTAAAGGGTACAGAAGTAGGATTTAGAGTTGCTACTTACTATGATATACCTTTGATACCATGTAAAGACATGCCTAAAACCGGACTTGGTTCAGGAAAATTAAGCGATTTGCTTATTCTTGATACAGACCATTTATGGTTATCTGTTATGAAACCAACCCAATACTTTGAGGATGGAATTGACAACGGAAACCCATTCGGAGTTGGAACACTAGGTAATCAAGCAATGTATCGAACCATTGCTGAGACTGGTTGCTCTTTCTTTAAGGGACAAGGAAAAATTACGAACATAACAAGTGCTTGAGGTGATTAAGTATGACACACGTAGTTAAATTGTTAGGCGACCATAAAGGTATGACTACACCAAGAGTACATGGTGATGAATACCTGGTGGATGCCAGCGTAAATATAACTGCATACGTGCAAGGGGGAGTAACCGTAACGGCTGCTTCACTTGGCTTAAGCCGTATTAATACTGTTTTGGTGACAGGCTGTGAAGAAGTAACTCACAGTGCATCAGTAGTAGTTGGTACAGCAGGTGCATACTTAACTGGAACAAGTTTCAAACTTGCTTTGATGGTTGGTGCTGCTCAACAGAGTGGTACTGGTGATGAAGGCATGGTTAGACTTCGTGTTTACGGAATACTCTGAAATGAGTAGTAATGTAGCCTTTGGCCTCCCTTAGATGGGAGGTCATGGGTTACGACCTACAAGGTGAAAACATGGCAAAAATACAATACATAGGAAATGAGCGTTCACGTTCATTAGTTAAAGGCGGTTCAATATCTCCAATGGAAACAGTGACCGTAGATGCAAAAGTTGCTTTAGCATATTTGGGAAGTTCTGATTTTAAAATTACATTCGATGCTTCAGATAGAGCAACACTTAAGACTTGCAGTAGAGGACAATATAAGTGGCTACAACGAGAGTTTAAAGGTAAAACATTAGATAAAACATTAGATAAAATGTTTGCAGTTAAACAAAAAAAGTCACTATTATCAAAGAAAACAGTAGAGCCTATTATACAGGCTGAACCTAAAGAGGAAATTAAAAAGACCACGCCTCTAGTATTAAAGAAGGCTCCAAAAGATTCAGAACTTTAATAAGTATAGCATAATGTGAAAGATTTGAAGGAGGACTGATATTTATGGGTAGCGGAGCAATAGGAACTAAGACACATGTATTCTCAGCAGCAGCAAGCGATGGGACAATTAATGGTACAGCAGGTAGACAAGCAGTACAGTTAATTACAGGTAGACAAAAGATAGTTTCACTTAAGATTAGTAATAACCAAACAACCGCAATGCAGATTGATTTCTATGATGGTAAAGGTGCAAGTGCATTTAATGGTAAACTAATTCACAGAGTATTCGTGGGTACAACCAAACAAAATCTTGATTTTGATATGCATGGTACTATAATTGGTGATGGACTGTATGTTCTAGTTAGTGGTGCAGGAACTAAAGTAAATGTTTCAGTTTCTGCTCAATATAACTAGGAGAAAAATATATGCCAGCATTAGGTAAAGACACAAAATTAGTAATGACAATATTGTTCGTAGGAGCAATATGTGGAGTAAATGTATTCTTTTACGCTGAGTTTGGGAGTATGCTTGCATTCTCTCACTATGCTCATGCCGTAGTATTTGGTCTAATGACCATAGGTGGTATCTTGGTGATGAAAGCAATATTTGATTTAGTATTAAATGACTATATAGAAATGACTCTATTAGATAGAAAGATATCAGCATATTGGGCTAAGAGAGCCAGAGATGAACAGCAAAGAGAGAGGGTTAGAACAAGCCTTCAAGCATACAACCAACAATGGGGATACACCGCACCTAACGGTGCTCAAATGAATACACAACCTGTTGTAATGCAGCCGGTTCAGGAAATTAAGCCTTCCTTTCTGGCAAGACTTGAGCAATAAGTGATATAGATGTTGGAAACAATAGCGTTTGGTATAAATGAAACAGACCTAGCATACGATATGCAAAGAGCGCATTCTGCTGATGTATGGTTTCTTCGTGCAAGGTTCTATTTTTGGGGCATCATATCAACAGTTACAGGCTTTTGTGTAGGACACTTTTTACCACTATTAGGCATAAACATGTATGCTTCAATGTGGGAGGGTTTTTGGAACTTCTATTACCATTTATTTTGAGGGTTTGATATGTCGGTAATGGCTGGTTTTGCTATAATTATAGTAGAACAAATAGGGCTATTTTGGAAAAAGATTAACCCTCATTCCTTTGGAATATACGGTGCTACTCAAGTAGGTAAAACTACCTTACATCATCAATTAAGAACTAGAGGAGATGTCCCAGAAATTAAAGAAAGAACAGTAGGCGCGCATAAACCTCTTAGGAAAACAATTAAAATTGATGGGGATACTCACACGATAAAAACATCAGATATAGGAGGTGAATCATTATACTGGGGCGAGTGGCTATTAGATATGAAACGTAGAAAAGTAAAATATATTATTTTTATGATTGATGATAGACATTTAGCAAAACATATAGATATAGAACAGCAATTGTGTTGGAAGTTTTTAGTAGATTGTATAATATCAAAACATTGGGATGTTATAAATAAACGAAATAAAAAGAAACCAAATGAATACCCAATAGCAGTCGGAGTCTGGGCGAATAAGTTTGACATTTGGAAAGACCGATACGAATATATAGATATACAAAAACATCCAATATTTGATGCGTTTACAGATGGAATGCAAAGACTAAATGATAGAGGAATACCGACTCATAAATATTTAGTAAGTGCAAAGTCAGAAGCAGAAATGGTTTACAGAGGAATTACAACAATGTTAGAGGATTACTAATGATAACAAATAATTGTTCAATGGCATTAATGTGCCAATGTATAGAATGTAAGGAGAGAAAAAATAAATGACAATGACATACCAACCCCCAAGTTTAATTGGTGCAAGCAACGCTACTGTAAACAATGCGTTTTTACCACCAATAAAGTATGCTAGAGCCGCAGGTTCAGTAATGAAATATGACTACAAAAGTAGTAAACCAAAAAAACAAATAAAGGAAATGATAAACATACTATGGCCGGAGAAAAAAACATTCTTAAAAATGCCATTCGGGTTTAAGTTTAACACTAGAGATAGATGTGTAGTATGTGGAACACATAAAGTATGGGAATCATCAGACCCCTCTAGGCCACCATTGCCTTTACATAAAGTAAGAAAAGGATATCCAATGAGAGGTACATATTGTAATAAACATGCACAACTGCATAAACAATATGAAATGCTAGAACAGCAAATTATAGCAGACGAACATGGGCTATCATTTAGTGCATATATTCCTAAACCAACTGTACCTAAAATACTACAATCATCACCGCTAACTTCATTAAGGCAATCCGATATTGAAGCATTATCGGCAAGTGGTTGGACTATACGCCCACCTCAAATGTCGGTAGAAACGCCGGAAGATGAATTATTCAGATTAACGATGGAAAGCCATGCAATTAACAATAGAGTGATATCATTAATGACGACAGGTACGAGCATTAAACAACAAGCATTACCAGAACAAACAGTAGAAAACTTATTTATAGAAGGAGTGGAATAATATGGGATTATTAGGAACAAGTAATAGCAGTATAGTAACTGCAATAGATGCACAAACTGCGGCTAATTTTAAAGCAACAAATAATCTTTTAACTTTACAAACGAATCATGTAGAAGAGTTTTTTGAATATCATGGTGAGGGGTTTTTAATAGCATTAGAAAAACTAATGGAGGACACTACTGAAAGAGTAGTAAGTCAGATGCTTTCTAAATTAAAACTAACATCGGGTACTAGTGGAGAAATGGTGATACACCCAGATTGTTTAACCGATTATAATAATATAACTCAAGCAAACCTTACATTAGATATCCAAGCATTACTTGCTTCGGCTGTAAATACTGAAGTAATTGTACAAAGAAAAATGGCTAGACAACAATATTTAGAAACTCAAGGTTTTACACCGAGTATGCCTCAAGCACAAGCACAAGCACAAGCACAAGCATACCCACCACAACAACAGTATCAACAACCACAACAACAGTATCAACAACCACAGCAAGGAATACCTAATGCTGGAGGAATGAACCCTTCACAGATTAGTGGAGGAAACCCAATGGTTCAAGCGAATAATATGGTAATGCAACAACAACAGGCTATGAATAACCCATCAGGTTTCCCCGTTCAACCTAATGGGTATGATACAATGGGTAATCCCTATTGGATAGACCCTGCTACCGGACAACCATCGTATACACCCCCCGGCTCTGGAATAGGACTAGGGAAGATGATTCAAAAGGGTGCAGCATGGGCGGCTTGGCTAGCATGAGGGATTTAAATGGACATCAACATACCTGTAACTATTCGATATAATAGACGAGACTATACAATAGGTCAAAAGTTAGAACTTGATTCTAACATGAGAAGCGGTGATGTAGATAATCACCCATTGTTTAAGTTGATGTTAAAATATATTTGTTCACCATTCAGTGATAATGATTATAATAATATAGAAGATGACCTAACCTATTTTTTAAGGCCTAATTTTATGAATAAAGTTGCGGAAGCAGATAAAGATATAGATTTCGATGAGCAAGAATATAAAGCACATATTAAGTATGCTTGGGCAGCACTAGAAGAATTATCATCAGAAGAACTATTAGTAAAATTAAGACCATACGTTGGTAATTATGAACAAATACAGAGAGCGTTAAGTGGAGAATCGGGCTTAACAAATGAAGGTAAGAGCACTAAAGTTTCAGCCGTGAATACTGAAATAGGTACAGACCATTTAATGTCTTCACAAACAAAAGGAGTAGAAAGTAAAAAGATTTGGCAAGCATCCGATAAACAGGCTAGATACGAACCGGCTTTAGAAAGGATAAACAAAACGGACAATGAAGGTAAGCGTTTTTTTACAATTGAAACGGGTTCTAAAGAACCTGTTAAATTACCTTTACGTTGGGGCACTCATAAGGCTACTTTTCAAGAGCAGATATATAATATTAGGATAGATTTTAAAAGAATAATGCTTACATTATTTGAGGAAGCAGGTATAGACCCCGAAGTATTGAGAGGTAATAGAGGCGATATAGAATCAACTCCACCTAAAGATAAAGAAGAGGGTAGACAAAACACAGACCAAGCGTTAGAAGAAGCAATGCAGCAAGCAAAAAAAATTAAAAAGTCTTTAGAGTTAATTATCAAAGAAGCAGATATGCCAGAAGATGAAATTAAAGAAGATGATAAATATGATTATAATAATGTCAACGTATACAACCCACACCCCGATTATACATTATCTGAATTAGAAAAAGACATATTAGAAAACATAAATCTTAAAATCGCATGGAATGCTTTACATGAAGAGAAACAATTTAGTTATGAAGATGAAGTATCTAGTGGAGATTTAGATGCAGAAGAAATAGTTAGACAAATTAGAGAAGGTCAAATGGATGACATTTCTACATTAGCAGAAAAAATGAAAGATGCAGGAGTTATGACACAAACAGCATATGATAGTCTTTTAGATGATGGAAAAGTCCCTGGTAAAAAAGGATTCAACACAAAAGAAAAGGGATTAATAAGTGATGTTGTAGAGTTTAAATCTAACATGAATAACCCATTAGGTATGAATGAGTTTGAACAGTCCCAATACACTAAAGAAACAGTAAAAACTAGAACTAATAGAAGTAATGTAACACAAACAAGGAATCGTTCTATATTACATAGTAAAGACTCAGATAAAACTTTCTTTATCAACGATAGTTGGAATAATTTAGAGACTGTTGAAATTGATTTACAAAATGGGGCAACTAACTCAAGAGATTTTAAAAACCATTTAGATATGGCATTGATACCAAACAAAGTAGGTACTATGATGATTACATTATCAGTGGTTCATCCAACAGATGAAGAGAGACAAGGGAGAATGGATTTACTAAATGATGAGGACTCAAATATAAGCGATAATGCTCAATATATATTAGATAATATATATGATGTATTTAGTTTAATAGGCGTATCATATGTTGTAAATACTGAGTATAAAATAGGCCAAGTACACTCGGAAAGAATGCCAGAAAGAAGAAGTATGGCTACGGGAACTGCTAAAAAATATAAATTAACTGATGATTATAAGTATACACCAAACAAAGAGAAGCATGGTGCTAGGGCAAATCTAGTGGGTGGAACTGATTCTGGAGGACAACCGACTTATATTGATAATAGAACAAATACAATTCTATTCTATATTAAAAAACAAATACATAACTTACAGAAGGCGATACCATGAGTAGATTAAAAACAGAAAGCGACTATCTTCCAACTTTATCAGGTGTTCTAAAAATTGGAGACTATTTAGAAGGAATAGGGTACTATACTACTCATACTGATGTATCAGACTTATTACAATGTGGTGCATTTACAAGCACTTCTACTCCAGATATAACAGCAATAGGTAAAATAATAAAAAGAACCGAAGGTAGAATTGATGAAAAATTAAAGATGTCCTTTAGACCTGAAATAATAGAAAAGGAAGTACATAATTTTGACCCGTTCCAACAAGGTGCATATCCTATTAGACCTAGTAAAGACTATATTGGTTTCGTTCAACTACATAGTGAAAAGATTAGAAAGATACTAAGACTAGAAGTATATCAAGGAGATGGTTATGTTGATATGGCATCTGCTTCTTGTACTTATACACCACCTACAATAGCACAAACAGGTACATTCAAACTAACATTTGGTGTTGGTGGGCTTAACTTTGAGTTAACTGAGAATACTGCGAATGGTTTTTACGACCACTTTGGACAAAAGACTACTGTGTTAGAGATATGTGCAGCAATTAATGAAATATATCCATCAAAAACTGCTGCTTTTACAGGACAGAGCACACAAAAGAAAACACTAGACAATAGAGATATAGCAGATACTGATAAAAGAAATATATCTGATTTTTTCTATGCTTGCCCAACAGAAGATGCTAAATCAGTCTATATTTCTTCTAAGTTACCTTCAGATGCAGGAACTATATGCACTTTAAATCAATTATTAGGAACAGATACAACAAGTTATTCATTTATTGATAATCAAACTAGTGGTAGGTCTGAAGAATATTGGGTAATTAATGATGAAGGAAAGATATTCTTCAGAACTAACTATCCTTATCATACTAATCATTCAATAAGAGTAACATATGAAAGAGGTAGAGGTAGAGTACCTGCATCTATACATGAAGCAACCACTAAACTTGTTGCCGCAGAAATATTAGTTACTGATGATAACACTATATTAATTGCTGAGACAGGCTCTAATATAGATATAACTAAGAAACATGAGATTTTAACAACAGAAGCCAATGCCATATTAGATAGTAAAAAGAACTTGATATACTTGCTTGATTAATATGAATAGACATAATTATAATGAGTTGCTTTTAAAGGCTAATATAATAACAAGCAAATTAAAAGGTAGAGAAAAATTAGAAAAACAACTAGGCTTACCTGTATCGACTAAAATGACTGAACAATGGATTAAAGAAGAGTTGGATGAAGCCGCTAAGATGTATGCTGATAGGATAGTATATGATTTGCTACAAGAACAAATATATCAACAATTAATGAGAAGGTGAATATATGGATGAAGTTACTTTTGTTTTAAGTTTATTAGAAGATAACTGGTCAGATGCGGTAACTGCCGCAGGTATTAACGAACATAAACCGGCTGCTAGTGCAATTAATTTTATAGACGTTAGGTCGTTTGAACCGAATAAAGGAAGGCGGGTTGATGCTGATGAAAAATCTGTCATTGTCGTCTATGAAGATAGTGCCTCGATATCTCACCCGACCATAGATTGGGGAATAAGAAATGAAGAATACGCATTCACTATACATCTAAGGGTTTTACATCAAAAAGACTGGACAGATTTAACATTTTCACGTACTCGCCTACAAAGTTTATATCAGATAGTCCGGCACATCATAGAGAGGAACGGGCTTAGACCGAGTGTTACTGAGGGGTCAAGTACATATACCGCAGACTTAATTGAGATTACAGGTAGAAGTGAGGCTAACGATAGAGGTAAAAGATTGCTAGGTTATAAGATGTCTGTAACAATGAAAAGATTCGGAAGAAATACATAAATAAAAGGTGAATTAAATGACAGTGAATGAGATATATACAGGTGCGGGTGCATCGGCAACAATGATACCAGAACGAGACTTTAATTTGTCTGAAGCATTTGGTGATGCTACTCATAACTTACTGGTAACTACCGACTCCGAGAAATCTTTAGAATGGACAGTAGGTAACGAGAAAAGATTAGTAGAGAATATTTATCAAGGTTGTATGGCTAAGATAGATAAATATAATTCTTCTAATGTTAATCAAAATCATACTCAAACATTACTAATAGAATCCAATACAATAAACAAAATAGTATTCTCACAGGCTTTAAGTTCCACATCTGGAGACAAATATAAATGTACGATTTTAGCATTTGGTGCGCCTGTATTTTCTCCTGATGCTATTGATGGAAAACCTTCCTTGTTAGCAGATAATTGGTTAGGCTTAGTAAACACATTTACCCCGCCTAGCATTGATGCGGAGATGAAACAATCTAATCTAGCATTAGGTGGAACAAGAAACTTTGGTTATCAATTCAAAGGTGCTGAAACAGTAGGTGAAGCATCTATTGATTGCTCTTTAGGTAATGGTTCTTGGTTATACTATGCTTTAGGAGGCATGACATTAACTCACACAGCAGGTAATTCAAACACATTAGCATCTGGTTTAACCGCAGGTAAAGCATATGCATTGACTTCTGGTGGTTCAGAAATATATAGGGTAGAGGATAGTACAATACTACCACCATTTAATGGTACATCTGCAACAGCAGATAAATTAAACTCGATTACAATAACAGATGATGGGGCAGATATACCTTATGCTGCATCTCAAACATTAACAATATCAGGTAGTGCTACTGCAAGTTTTACTTTGACTAAGCGTAAAACTGAATTATCAATTGTAGCAGAAACTGGCACTAATTATGATGGCGACTACATTATTCACTATACAGCAGGAAATACGCCTCTCAAGTATGTAGTCTGGTTTGATATTGATAATGCAGGTGCTTCACAACCTACTGTTTCAAGCACATCCGGTTATACAACAACTTATTGTGAGGTGAATACCATAGATACTGGTGATGCAGCAGGAACAATTGCTACAAAAATTGCTACAAAAATCAATACATTAACAGGGGTAACTGCTGTTGCAGACGATTCGACAGTAGATATAGAAAATAGCATAGGTGGCTTTGTTGTCGAAACTTCTGCTACCAACGCTGTGGCTATTACTGCTACTACTTTAGTTGAAGGTGGAGAAATAGATACAGTTACAATAACAAATAAAGGTAGTGGTTATTCTACTGCACCTACAATTACTTTGTCAGGCGGTACTACCACTGCTACATTTACGGGAGTATTAGGTGCTGATGCTAA
>Ga0209091_10005051_pt1 | contig 10127 bp, 9 predicted proteins | sample ArcticOcean_MG_C_6_FD_187438 | JGI IMG/M metagenome (GOLD analysis project Ga0209091, IMG submission 187438) | Marine microbial communities from western Arctic Ocean - ArcticOcean_MG_CB8_128 (SPAdes) (version 2) | ecosystem: Environmental > Aquatic > Marine > Oceanic | place: Arctic Ocean... | reverse complement strand
CCAAGTTAATTTGCAATTTATGAGAATAATAATACCGAATTGCTTGACTGAATTTCTCAAATGCATATTTAGGAGAATTGTTTGTAAAGAGTTCTCTAGAGGATTGAATCATATTATTTGTATTTTCGACATAATTAATGGACTCAGGTACAGTTACAAGATTTACTGGTTGCACAACAATAGATTTTCTGTATATCAAATAACCAAAAATAATCAATCCCAAAACTATAGCCATAGCAATTAAAATTAAAAGCGGATATTCGGATGGAGTGTTAATTTCCAACAAGTTTTGTGGTTTATCTAATGTATCAATTACATGTTGAGTATTTTCAAATTTACTACTATCGAATGTAGTACTAACAAATTGAAAGTCATCAAATAAAGTATCAGTGATGGGATTTGCTAAATCGGGACTTTGATTAACAGAGATTTGAAGTTCGCCGGATTTAATTGAATCATAAACACTAGTTGTTTGTTGAGTTAGCTTACGGATCATTTCATCATTCATAACTTTTGCATTAGGTTCCATATAGTCAGGAAGAAACATTCTAAGATCTGCACTTCCGCCAGAACTTGCATTTTCTGCAGCTGCAGTACGTACTGCATCGTATTTTGTAGGAGAAAATGCGTTATTAGGAATAGATCCCAAATCATTTAGATCATATCCGCGCTCAACTAAGAAATATTCCAAATTGGAATTTACATTGTAATCTTGTATCGACCCACTCTGTAGATAATTTTGTTGTCTGACAGGATCTATAAGAGCCTCAGCAAGTTCAACATATCCATCAGAGTACCTATCAAGATATTTTATAGTATGAAAAAAATTGTCCTCGTTTATTTCTCTTTGTTCAATTAACATTTGATTAAGTATTTGTCCTTCTTTTGATTCAATACTTATTTCACTACCACCAAACATGTATCCACTACCAGTAATGTAATCTTCTACAGTGTCATCAGAGATTTCATTTTTAGGAGAGAGAAAATTATTGATTTGTTTTTCAAATATTGAATCATTTTCAACACCAGATTTAATATTAATTTCAGATTGAGGAGTTGTAAACTGACCTTCAATTATCCAATCAATTTCAACATCAGCAGGCTCTGCAAAGATAGTATCAGTTAGACCAAATGATAATAAAAATATAATAAAAATCCAATATGGGGTCAATAGTGAATTGTTTACACAATAATGTATAAAATAAACATTGGTACATTCATCAAAGATTTAGAAATGATATCTCAAATTCATTTTCAATTCATGTACTAAACTCATAAAATGAATAGAGGGTATTGGAAAAAATATTTTTAGTCGTTAAATAAAAAATTTAAAAAACCGAATTATTTACAATAAGCATATTGGAACAAAAATTCACCATATCAGATGATAAAATTAAAGAATTAACAAAAATTTCTATAAAATATTCACAAACAATTTCAAGAGTAATAGAGGAAGCACAAAAAAATATTGTAGGGCAAAATGACATAATTAAAAAAATTATGATCTCAATTATTTCTGATGGACACGTATTACTTGAAAGTGTTCCAGGATTAGCAAAAACTCTAATGATAAAAACAATGGCAGAAATCTTTAGCGTGAATAATGTAAGAATACAATTTACACCAGATTTACTTCCAGCAGATATCCTAGGCACAAAAATTTACAAAAGTAACACAGGTACATTTGAAATACAGAAGGGGCCAATTTTTCATAATTTCATATTAGCAGATGAAATCAATAGAGCTCCACCAAAAGTTCAATCAGCATTATTAGAAGCAATGCAGGAAAAACAAGTAAGTATTCATGGAGAAACTTTCCAGTTAAACAAGCCGTTTTTAGTTCTTGCAACTCAAAATCCAATTGAAAATGAAGGGACATACAAACTTCCTGAGGCACAGGTTGATAGATTTGCATTAAAGATTCTAATCACATATCCAACAAAGGAACAAGAAATAGAAATTATTAAAAGAAATACAATAAATGCAAAAATTCATGTTAACCCAATACTACAATCAAAAGAATTAGTTGAAATGCAGAAATTTAATTCAGAAATTTATGCAGATGATGTAATTTTAAAATATGTAGCCAGTATTGTAGACGCGACAAGAAATCCAAGTGAATATAATTTAGATTTAGATAACATTATAGAATTTGGTGCATCACCCAGAGCATCAATTTGGCTAATAAGAGCAGCAAAAGCAAACGCAATGATTAATGGAAGAGGTCATGTCATACCAGAAGATATCAAAGAAATTGCTCACGAGGTTCTTCGTCACAGGTTAATTCTTACATTTGAAGCAGAAGCAGATGAAATAAACACAGATAAAGTAATTGACATTATTCTCGAAAAAATATCTTCACCATAAAAATGAGTAAAATTTCAGAGTTACTTGCACAGATAAAAAATCTAGAAATTCAAACAAAAGATCTAGTAGAGGGAATTCAATCAGGGGCATATAATTCAAAATATAGAGGTGGAGGAATAGAATTTTCAGAAGTCAGAGAATACACTCCAGGAGATGATGTAAAAAGAATAGATTGGAATGTGTCTGCTAGGCATAATTCGCTATTTGTTAAAGAATTTGTTGAAGAAAATGAACTCAATATTTATTTAATTTTAGATCTATCAGAAAGTAATAATTTTGGATTTATGAAATCAAAATTAGATTTGAGTTTTGAAGTCGCAGTATCATTAATGTTTTTAGCATTAAAAAATAATGATAAATTAGGATTAGGAATATTTACAGATAAATTAGAAAAATTTATTCCTTCAAAAAAAGGTAAAAAACAACTACTAAGAATTATCCGAGAATTAATAGATTATACACCAAAAAGTAAAAAAACAAACATAATGGAATCATTATCTACATTAAATAATAAATTAAAAAGGAAAAGTGTAATATACATTATTTCAGATTTTATTTCCGATTCGTATGATAAACCATTAAAATTTTTAAATTTACATCATCGAGTTACATTAATCAACATATCAGACATACGAGAAAAAGAAATACCGGCAATAGGATATGCACATCTGGAAGATGCAGAGACAGGAGAACAAATTTTAGTTAATACTTCAGATAAAAATTTCCAAAAACAATATAGAGAAATGTCAGACAATATAATAAAAACAAATCAAAAAAATATGAATAGAATTGGAATCGACATGATAAATCTAAGTAATGAGGAATCGTTTGACATTACAATTAATAGATATTTTAGAAAAAAATGGAAGATGAAAAATTAATGGAGTTTGAATTTATTAATGCATTATTTCTATTTTTACTAATTCCGTTTTTAATTTTTTTGTATTATAAATACAATTTAAATAAAAAAGAGTCAATTTTAAAATTTAGTTCATTAAAGGTAATAAAAAAAACAAATGTAAAAAAAAATACAACTAGAAAACATGTTCCGTTTGCATTAGTCACAATTGTTCTTTCTTTAATAATAATAGCACTAGCAAATCCCCAAATAGTGACTGTAGGAGTAGAAAAAGGCGTCAATTTAGGAATAGTTTTGGATGGATCTGAAAGTATGACAGCTTCAGATTACAAGCCAACTCGCCTTGAGGCTGCAAAAAATGCAATGAGTTTGCTAGTGGAAAAAATCAATGAAAAAAATAATGTGGGTATTGTTCTGTTTGAAACAGGAGCAGGTACAATATCATATCTTACACCAGTAAAAGAAAAAACACTAAATTCAATTTCATCAATTCAGCAAGGCAACGGAGCAACAGCAATTGGTGATGGTTTATCGCTAGGGGTAGATATGGTGTCAGCAATATTGGATAAAAAAAGAATAATAATTCTGTTAAGTGACGGCATACAGAATTCAGGATTAGTTTCAGTAGAACAAGCTACACAGTATGCAATTATCAATAACGTACAAGTTCACACAATAGGAATTGGTTCTGAAAAACCAGTTTACATTAGAGATGACATCTATGGAGAACCACAATATGCAGAATTAGATGAAAATGCACTAAAAAATATTTCAAATGTTACTGGAGGTAGTTATTTTAAATCATTGGATGAGCAGACACTAAATGAAATAGTGTTGGAGTTAAGTTCCAATATGGAATACGAAATAGAATTATCATCAATCAGAGATTGGTTTATTGGTTCAGCTATGGGTTTACTTTTGTTAAATATCTACATAATTTATGGAAAATATAGAATTATTGCATAAGAAAAATAATTAATCATAAAATTAAGTATATGCGATCAAGTAATAGTTAAAAAATTAAACCAATGTGTAATTTTTTTTTAAATGTAATTTTTAACAAAAAGATAATTCCAATAGAATCATCGAGTCAGAGACATCTTACGGTGTTAGCTGGAAGAGCCCAAAGCTCACATAAACTAGTTAATGCAATTACAGAGTCTCCATAGCGAGAGGGAGACCGGCTTTTTTTATTAAAAAAGTGGATTTAAGAGCAAAATATCAAAAATTAATTAATGAAATTTTTAATGAGCAAGATATGCCTTTAGACAAAATTCAGGATGTTGAAAAATATATTCAAACACATGAATCATTAATTTTACACATCAAAGGCAATCCCGTAGCTTGTATTGTAGAAGAAGTATTTGAAAATAAAATAAAATATGATTCATTAGAAAAAAAATCAGAGATAAAAGCAAGTCTAAGTGGATTTCTAAATAAACATGAAGAAATAGGTTTGCTGATGGGATTTAAATTAAGAATACAAGTTGGTGAACAAATTTTTGAATACACGTCATATCCAACTGATGAATTTATTGATACAGTAATTTTTAACGAAAAAATTTTTGTAATAGATGGGCAAATGAATCAAATTATTTCTTTTAAAATTCTAACAGATCAATTTGTAAAAACTAAATCAGAGTTAGATAAATTTAAAAAATTATTAAATAAATGAAACTATTTAAAATTAAATATTTGAAAGAATTTTCTTTTTCTTCTCTTGGAATTCTTTTGCAGTAATTATTCCAGCATCTTTTAGTTTTGCTAATTTTTCTAATATTTCTAAATTTTCTTTTTTAGATGTTTTTAATTTCTTTCCAGCATTGACAGTTTCTTGAATTTTAGATTTTGCAGTCTTTTTCAATGTTGAACTTAAATTTCGATGTGTGGTACTAATTTTTTCACCTATGCTGTATCCTTTTCTTTTAGCTTGATCAATAATTTCTTGAGTTTTCTGTTTTGTCAAATCATCCACAGACGTATGTTTTTTTGCTAATTTGCTAATTTCCTGTGTTTTTTTACGAGCTAATTGTGTATGATATTTTAAATCTTTAATAATTTCATTTTTGCTTTTTTCTTCAAACCGTCTAGCATATTCTTGAATAAGTATTATTGGAAATGGAGAATACTCCACATCAGAATAGTATTCAATGATAGTCTTATCAGGTAATTTTTTTAAATATTCTTTAAAGGATGCTTCAGATTTTAGTACCACGTGTTAGATTGGTTTGATCATCATAAAAACATTATACCAAAAGTAATCAGGTGAAACTTTGAGGGTTTACTCATTCCAAATAGATTGGGTCTTTAACCATTTAATTAAATCAGTATACAAACTACTTTTTTGCATATTCAAAACACCGATTTCAAGATTGGTTGTAGATTTTACTGTTTTTGAATAATTTTCATATACGGCAAAAATAACTTTGTCCAAAAACATTTCATTGTTCATTTCTTTTTTAGCTAATTCTTCAGATTCAGTCATAGCAAAGCTAGCAAACAATACACCGTCAACCCAGTAGGCATTTGCCGCTTCTAATGAAGACATCATGCCAATAAGATCATCAAGACTGAGTTTGATCATATCCCGAACATAAATTTTATCATATGGTTTATGTTCAAATTCCGTCATGAAAATTACTATTTTTTGATACTAAAGAACATTGTGGAATGGCACAATATCGTTTATGATGTTTTGTTAAAAATTATAAAATAAAAATAGAATTAATTAATTATTTCTAATATCTTCAAAAAATTTTGCAATCATTTTAATGCCTTGAACCATTTTTGGCGCATTGTTTTTTACAAATTCAGTTCTTTCAAAATGAGTTTTGGGTTTTTCTTTTTTATAACTCTGATAAACTTTTGCACCGTCGTAATCAACATATGCAATTCTTGCACTAAAATCAGTTCGTTCTAAAACTAAACTATCACCTCCAACTATTGCAGTGTGATAGGGATGAACCATTAAGGACTCAGATAATTTTTGAGATGTATTGATTTTTATTTTTTGTAAATCTGTTGCAAATGCGTTAAAATCTGCCAATAAATAGAACGTAGCCTCAGGTTTTGTCACCTTAACCCCTTCAATTTTTAATAATTCTTCATTAGTATACTCACCCATTATGTGATGTATGTTACGAGTAATTTCAAAATATTCATCCATGTCTTTGCTAATTTCAAATCCTGCAATGGCAGCATGCTGAATTGGAGTGGATACTGCAGTGTATTCCGTTGCAAGTATTTTTTTAAATTGAGCTTTAAGGTCAACTGCATGTTGTGGAAAAACAACATAACCTAATCGATATCCACCAGCAGCATGTGATTTGGATAATCCATTTGTTACAAAGGTTCCCTCAGGGTAAATTTTTCCCATACTAACAAATTTTGAAAAATTAAAAGTGGTTTGAGCATAAATTTCATCAGAAATAACTATAATGTTTTGTTCTCTACAGATGTCTGCAATTTCTTCTAATTCCAATCCATCATATAATAATCCTGTAGGATTATTGGGGTTGTTTAGAATCAGAATTTTTTGTCTATCTTGAAGTCTTAGTGCTAATTTTTGTAAATCAGCTGGTGATATTTTTTTATTTGCTCTTGTAGGCAGCATATGATAATTTTTTTGTAAGAATCTAATTTGTGGCAAGTACCCCAACCATGCAGGTGTTGGTAAAATTACTGTGCCGTGCAATATTTCTAAAAGATTAAAAATTAATTCTTTAGTTCCAGGACCAACATAGATTCTTTCAGGGGCCACATCCAGTGCAAAATAATGTTTGTTGTATTTAGCTATGGCACTGCGTAATTCCGGAATGCCTGGTACTGCAGCATATGCACCCTTATCTGCATTTTTAATTAATGCATTTTGAATTAATTGAGGTACTGGGAATGGGGATTGACCAAAAGCAAATCCGTAGAAACCAAAACCGCACTCAGGTTGGTCACAGTTTGAATGAAATTCTTGTAAAAATGTGTTTAATTTAAGATTCTCAGGCATTTCAATGTCTTCAACCCGCTGATCAACTATGAATTTCAATAATCATCTTTTTCCTAGCTTCATTTAGCCATTAGACGTGAATCAGAAAATATCAATGGGGTAGATTTTCTAAACCTAAATTCAATATTTTTTTGAACAGATTACACAATAAAGGCGTGCTTCACCATAAATCATACAATACCAGTTACAAATGATAACTAGGACGTTTTAGAGTATTATTTTCTTTGAAAACCAATTCTTTTCTTTCTAGAAAAGTTAATTGTTTCACGATATTCAATGACTCAATTTTCTTTTGAAAGTCCATAATTTTTTGTTGTTCACTAGACATAAAGTGAATTATTTTTAATCATTGATTAATCCCATGACAATTAAATTAATTAAATATTAAATTTAAAAGAAATAACTGTACAAATGTTAAAAATAAATAAATTATGTTTTTATTCCATAACTCCATACTACAATTAGATAGAAGTCAAATAATCCCAAACATTGCACAGTATATTGTAAAACTAGTGTGGTGCTTAGTTGCCTGTTGGTAACCATGTGGTTTTGACTTTCTATCAACATTATTCAAAAAATAGGCATAAAATAATTTATTTACTTAATTTATTTATTTCATCTAAAATATCAGGGTTTTCTAAAGAGGACAAATCTCCCAATGTATTTCCAGTTAATTTTGCTTTTAGTAATCTACGCATAATTTTACCTGTGCGTGTTTTTGGTAAATCAGATAATTGAAAAAGTAGTTTAGGTTTTGCAATTTTTCCAATTTTTTTAGAAACATGTTCTATGATTTCAGATTCTAAGTCAATATCATTTTTATCATTGGATACAAAAAATACAACAATTGCCTCACCTGTTAATTCATCAGGAATAGAAATTGAAGCTGCATCAGAGATTTTCTTATGTGAAATTACAGCATGTTCAATTTCAGCAGTACTCATTCTATGACCAGATACATTAATGACATCATCAGATCGTCCCTGCATGTACCACAAATTATCTTCATCTGCAAATACATAATCACCATGAAACCATATGTTTTCAAATCTAGACCAGTATGTTTTGAGGTATCTATCATTATCATTCAATAATCCTCTAGTCATTGCAGGCCACGGTGATTTTATCACCAAGTATCCATTTTTTCCACGTACAGAATTACCATCATCATCAACAACATCTAAATCCATTCCAGGTACTGGAATTCCAACAGTAGATGGCTTTAATTTCATTCCTGGAAATACAGATAACATTGCACCGCCAATTTCTGTTCCTCCAGATAAATTCATTATAGGTATTTTTTTATTTCCCACTTTTTCAAACAGCCACCACCAAGAATCTTTATCCAACGGCTCTCCAGTTGTTGGAATATTTCGTAATGTATCTAATGAATATTTGTCAAGTGGACGAATATTATTTTTTTTGAATAACCTTACAGCAGTTGGAGAAATTCCAAATATTGTCGCATTGTATTTTGATAGTATTTCCCAGACTCTATCCATGGAGGGATAGTCAAGTGCACCGTCATAGATTACGGAACTTGCCCCCATGATCAATAAACCATAGACATTCCAAACTAACCCTGTAATCCAACCAATGTCTGCAGGCCAAAATAGTATATCATTTTGATGAATATCTACTAAATATGATGCCTGGTGACCTGCAAAGACAGAAAAACCACCATGTGTGTGAATGACCCCTTTAGGTTTTCCAGTAGTTCCAGAGGTATACAAAATGAATAGAGGATCCTCAGAATCCATAATTTCGGTATCACATGAATCTCTTTGACCAGATACCAGCGTGTCATAAAATTGAATTTTTTCTGATTTCTCATATTTGTCAATTCCTTTGTATGAAACCACAATTATTTTTTCAATATCGGTATTTTCAGTGGCAGTTTCCACAGTTATTTTTTGTGATATGGATTTTCCTTTTCTATGAAACCCGTCAGAAGTTAGCAGTATTTTTGCATGACAGTCTTGCAATCTAATCTGTAATGATTCTGAGCTGTACCCTGAAAAAATAATTGTTTGGATTGCTCCAATTTTAGCTGCTGCAAGTATAGATACAATTGCCTCCTCTATCATAGGCAAATAAATTGCAATTACATCTCCTTTTTTTACTCCTAATGATTTTAAGCCATTTGCAAGTTTTGAAACTTTTGAATTTAATTCAAGATAAGATAATTTTGTTTCAATGCCATCTTCAGATATAAAATTATACGCAATTTTTTCTGGAGATATTTTTGTAAATTTTTCTACAGATGATTTATAGAGATTAGTTTTACCGTTAACAAACCATTTAGACCAAGCAATTCCATTTGAAGAATCTAATGTTTTTGTGTATGGTTTATCCCATATTATTCCAATATCTTTATCCACAGATTCCCAAAACCACTCTAAATTATTTTTTGATTTTATACATAATTCATCTAATGACGATATGTCATGTTTTTTCATAAATTTGTAAATGTTTGAATTTTTAAATTGTTCCTCATTTGGAATAAATTCAAAATCAGACAAGTTTCAATTTTTTTCAATACTCTGCAGCGTAAAAAGATTTTTTAATTTATGAGAAATGATTTCAAGGTATCTTGCACGTGTTAATGATGTATTATCATCATTTTCTGCAATTCCAAATTTTAGTAATTGTATAGACGTGTTGTATGCAGATATTTGGAGTATTTCCTAGGCACAAAATTATTTAAAATATTTACAAAGTTGACAAAATACATAATATCATTTTTTTTAATTTCTAGCATGGCAGAATCATCCAAAGATTCATCAAATCATGATCTTTTTGTTACTGAATTTCCTAAAGGATCGTATGATATTGATAAATATTTGCAAGGTCGTGTACATTTTGCAATAATGGATCAAATAAAACTAATGGACAAATTAG
>Ga0209091_10005044_pt1 | contig 10139 bp, 10 predicted proteins | sample ArcticOcean_MG_C_6_FD_187438 | JGI IMG/M metagenome (GOLD analysis project Ga0209091, IMG submission 187438) | Marine microbial communities from western Arctic Ocean - ArcticOcean_MG_CB8_128 (SPAdes) (version 2) | ecosystem: Environmental > Aquatic > Marine > Oceanic | place: Arctic Ocean... | reverse complement strand
GCAGCAGTTCCTATAATTTTTAAACGAGAACCCCCCTTGCCTATTACTATGCCTTTTTGGCTCTTTTTTTCTACAAACAGTGTAGCGTCTATGTGGGTAATATTTTTTTCCAGTTTAAATGAATCTATCATCACAGAAATTCTGTAAGGAATTTCATCACCTACTCTTGTAATGCATTTTTCTCTTATGATCTCACTGGCCAGAAACCTTTCAGTTGTGTCTACAAATTGATCCTTGGGGTAAGAATGCGGCCCTATAGAAAGTTTTTTAAATATAGAGTCTTCTAAACTTTCTATATTCTGCCCCTTCAAAGCAGACAAAGGAACAATATCTGCAAAGCTGTGCTTGGAAGATATTTTCTCTATGAAAGGCAGGAGTCTTTTTTTGTCGGTTACTCTGTCAACTTTATTAATAACCCAAATGACGTGTTCAACTGTTCCAGGAATCTGAGCAAGCAGACGTTCGTCCTCTTCATCAAACTTCAATGCTTCCGTAAGATATACAACCACATCGACTCCAGACATAGCCCCCATTGCTACCTTGTTCATGTAGCGATTTAGTGCCCTCTTCTGGCCTTGATGAAACCCCGGGGTATCTATAAATATTGCCTGGCCATTGTCTTTAGTTTTAATTCCTAGGAGCCTATGTCTTGTTGTTTGCGGTTTTCTAGAGGTTATGGATACCTTTTGATCTAAGATTTGATTGAGTAAAGTAGATTTACCTACGTTTGTCTTGCCTACAAGAGAAACATAACCCGTTCTAGTCTTTAATTCTTTAGTCATTTTTTTTTATCTTATCTAACATATTTCTTGCTGCTTTAAGTTCAGCTTTTTTCTTTGTAACTCCTTTCGCTTTAACAATTATCTTTAAGCTTGCCACAGAACAACTCACTGTAAATAACTTATCTATGTTTTTTTTATGCTCTGTAATTATTTCATAAACAGGGAGGTCTGCTTCTATTTTTTGCAAGTATTCTTGCAATTTAGACTTTGAATCTTTTAAATCAGAGGAAAATTCAAGCAACTCTATTCGGCTATAAAAAAGAGATTCAATACAAGAAACAGACGCATCAAATCCTCCGTCTTTATAAATTGCTCCTACAAGGGCCTCTAGTGCATTGCCTAATATTGAATTCTTTACTAAGGATTCTCCGTGACCTATTCTTATATGTTTATCAAGATTAATCTCTTTTCCTATGCTGTTTAAAACTTCACGACTTACCAATGAAGCTCTAAATTGAGTCATAGTTCCTTCAGTTAATCCTTCAAATTTCTTATAAATAATTTCTGCAATTACAAAATTAAGTAAAGCATCTCCAAGATATTCTAATCTTTCATTATTGTTCTTAGAAAAGCTTTTATGAGTTAACGACACCTCTAGAAGGTCTTGATCTTTAAAAGAATATTCCAAACCCGTATCCAACAAAGTCATGTTACTACTATTTAATTCTTCCGTTTCTCTTGGTGCTTGGAAAGTCTGTGAAAGACGGCCAATGCAACCAAATAAAGTCAGCCCTCCCTATAAGAAAATCATCTGAAAAATATCCCCATGCCCTGCTGTCTAGACTGTTGTCTCTGTTGTCGCCTATTGCCAAGTATCTGCCGTCAGGTATTGTCCAACTATGCTGAGCGTACTCTGTTACTCCTTGAATGCGAATGGTGTGATTCATGGAATCCAAGACTTCTTCAATGAGAGTTCCTTTGTCATCTTCACCAACTATTTCGTGTTTTAATTTTTCTCCATTTACCCAAACTTCGTATCCTTTTATTTCTATCAGATCGCCTGGAACTCCCATGACTCTTTTGACGTACTTGATGCCCATTTCTGTGCATCTGTTTTTTTGTAATGATAAAAATCTATTTAAAAATGATTGGCTTTCTTTGATGCTTAAACTAATGATGTCGGGTCTTGCTTCTTCTGGCTTCACGTCACAAAGACTGTGAGGGGGCAAAAAAACTGCTACGTCGTTTCTTGCAGGTCCTTTTAATTCCGAAAGAAGAACGTGGGTACCAGGAAATTTAAGCCCGTAAGCAAACTTATTAACTAAAACAAAATCACCTATCTGCAGACCGGGTTCCATTGATCTGGAAGGGATCTGGTAAGGTTCGTATGTAAATGATCTTACACAAGTAATAATGACTAAAATGATGAAGTAAGATTTGCTCTCTTTTCTCAAGTCCTCTATCTTAGTTAGGCTGCCAACGGACCAAGAGAGTCCAGCAAAACAAGAAGCTATAAAAAGAATTAAGCCAAAATCTAAATTTAGTTGGAAAATGCGCAACAAAACAGCCAAAGCCATCAAGAACATGAAGAAACTTATATAATCTCTGTATTTATACTGACTCTTTCTGCTGAAGTTTATCCATAGAAGATAGGCAATCGCTTCAAAGGTTAATAAAGAAATTAAAATGAAGTCCATGTTAATCCCTTACCTTCAAGACTGATAAGAAAGCATCTTGGGGTACTTCTACTCTACCGATGTTCTTCATTCTCTTTTTACCTTCTTTTTGCTTCTTTTGCAGTTTCATTTTTCTAGTAACGTCTCCGCCATAAAGTTTAGCAGTAACGTCCTTCCTATAGGCTTTGACAGTTGATCTGGAGACAATCTTGCCTCCGATAGCTGCCTGTATTGCCACATCAAACTGTTGTCTTGGTATAACTTCTTTCAGTGCTTCGGTGAATTGTTTTCCCTTAGTGGTTGCAACCGTTCTGTGTGCCATGTAAGCCAAAGCATCTACCTTGTCACCATTCAGCAAGACATCAAGTTTAATAACATCGGCTAGCTCGTAACGATCCAAAGAGTAGTCTAAAGAGGCATATCCTCTGCTTACAGATTTCAATCTGTCAAAGAAATCTACAACAATTTCACTCAACGGAATGTCATAAATTAATTCTGCCTGTCCTGCAACGTACCTCATGGAAATTTGTTTGCCCCGCCTGTCATTGCATAGTTTCATGACTGAGCCTATGTAGGTGTCTGGAACCAATATGTTTGCCCTAGCTATCGGCTCTAGTATTGACTTAACTTTGCTGTAATCAGGAAGAGCACTTGGGTTCTCTATTCTTTGTGTAACTCCATCAGTTCCTAAAACTTTATAAGCTACAGTAGGAGCGGTGGCTATAAGATCCATGCCATATTCTCTGTTTAACCTCTCTGAGATGATTTCCATGTGCAATGTTCCCAAAAATCCACATCTGAAACCAGCCCCTAGCGCTTCTGAATGTTCAGGTTCGTACTGCAAGGAGGCATCGTTGAGGCAAAGTTTTTCTAGAGCCTCTCTGAAGGCTTCAAAATCATCTGCACTTTGAGGAAACAATGCAGCATAGACTTGCGGGTTAACTTCTTTAAACCCAGGTAAGCTTGGAGTGCCTGAATTAGCTTGGATTATTGTATCTCCAACAGGAGCACCGCGTATTTCTTTAATGCTTGCACATATAAATCCTACTTGTCCGGAATGTAACTCTTGCAAATCAGTAATCTTTGGAGAAAAAACTCCTATTTTATCTACTGTATGTTTTTCCTTTTTTGTAAATATTTCAATTGTATCGCCTTTTTTTATAGACCCTTTCACAACTTTAACCAACGAAACGACTCCGAGGTAATTGTCAAACCACGAATCAATGATTGAAGCCTGAAGTGGAGCCTCTATTTGAACTTCTGGAGGAGGAACTAAAGCAACTATCTGCTCCAAAACTGCTTCTATTCCTGTGCCCATTTTTGCACTAATGGAAGGCGCTTCTGAAGCGTCTACTCCTATAATCTCTTCTATCTCTTTTTTTACTCTTTCGGGGTCGGATTGATCTAAATCTAATTTATTAAGAACTGGTAAAATAGTTAACCCTTCCTCAACGGCGTTGTAGCAAGTAGATAGTGTTTGAGCTTCAACACCTTGTGAAGCATCAACTAAAAGTATGGCACCTTCACAAGCTGATAAAGATCTAGAAACTTCATATGCAAAATCAACGTGTCCAGGAGTGTCTATTAAATTGAACTGATATTCTTCACCGTTCTTTGCAGTGTAAGAAAGGTTGACGGTCTGAGATTTAATTGTGATGCCTCTTTCTTGTTCCAACTCCAAAGTATCCAGAACCTGAGAGGTCATTTCTCTTGAAGACAAACCGCCGCACAGCTCAATAATTCTATCTGCAAGTGTGGATTTTCCATGATCTATGTGGGCAATTATAGAGAAATTTCTAATATTCATAGGTTAGACAGTCAAAAAGACTGATATTGACGGGAAGGATAACTACTTTGTAAGCTTTAAGCTAAGAATTATTTTCCTACCATTTCTGGCCACGCCTATTCTGGTTATCTTATTTGGTTCAAGTTCAAGGATAGCTTTATCAAAATCCTTTGCATTTCCTATTCTCTTGCCATCTAATGACCAAATAATATCTCCTGTTTCAATATCCGATCTTGCAGCAAAACTATCCATCTCTACTTTTACTACAAGCACTCCAGGAATTTTAATTTCATTTTCTTCAGGATTCTGATTCTTAACAACCAAGCCTAGTAAGTTGGTATCTTTAGATTTTGATGCGATCAATGCGGGATCAGCAGGAAGCTCGCCTACTTTTACTTTAATTGTTTTTTTCTTACCGTTCCTTAGAACTATAGAATTTACTTCAGATCCAGGTTTTATGCTTCCAACTGTTTGAGGCAAGTCTGAGGAATAAAAGATCTCCTCTCCATCAAAAAATAAAATTACATCTTCTTCCTGTAAGCCTGAATTTTCTGCAGGGCTGTCCTCTATAATTTGACTAATCAGTGCACCTTTTGGAATTTCCATGTCTAACGCTTCAGCCAATTCTGTTGTTATTTCTTGTATGCTTACACCCAGCCAACCCCTTGCAACGTAACCCTTTTCTTTAAGTTGGTCAGCCACATCCATTGCATAATCAATAGGGATAGCAAAAGAAACTCCCATGTAACCCCCTGAACGTGTGTATATCTGAGAATTTATCCCAATAACTTCACCTTCTAAATTAAATAAAGGACCTCCTGAATTTCCAGGGTTTATTGCTACGTCTGTTTGTAAGAAGGGAACGTAAGTTGTGTCTGATCCATTTGGTATGCTCCTTCCCTTTGCACTGACAATACCAGCAGTTACCGAAAAATTTAGTTGGAAAGGAGACCCTATTGCCACAACCCACTCCCCTACTTTCAATTTCTTGGAACTTCCTATTTTTAGAACAGGCAATCCTTTAGCTTCTATTTTTAAGAGCGCTACGTCTGATCTTGGATCAGAACCTATTATTTCTGCTTTAAATTCTCTTCTGTCTCCTAAGCTTACTGTAATTTCATCAGCCCCATCAACAACATGGTTATTTGTCAGCAAGAATCCATCGCTAGAAATAATAAAACCAGAACCTGTAGATTTTGATGGACGCTGGGGTCTTTGCTGGCCCTGTTCTCCAAAAAATCTCTTAAAAAATTCATCGTACCGTGGGTCTCCAAAGCTCCTCTCTCCAAAAGAATTTGGAACGTTTGAGTTAGTCTTAATGCTGGTTATATTAACTACTGCTGGTGACGATTTCTCAGCCAATTCAGAAAAATTAGGCAAGTCTTTAGAAAACAAACCGCTACTTAGAGACAAAACTGCAATTGATAACAAAGATAACTTAATTCTGTTCATAACATGTGTCCTAAAATTTATTTTGATTCGTCTGAAAAGTAATTAGCATTTTGGAGTATTTTAGATTTTTTATCATCTGTTATATTTCCAGTGATGGAAAAAGCAAAAACTCCATTATTCGTTCGAATGTATACCCTGTTTAAATTTCTTTTCTGAAAATTGGAATAAGTTGGCGAGTTAACAGGCGCAAGGCTTACCTTAAATGTCTTACCGTCCGAAGGAAATCTGTAATTTGCCATGATACTGCCTCTAGCATCGTAATTAAAGTTTTCAAGTGTGGCTTCGGTTCCTATGACAGCATTGCTTAGAACCTTCATTGCCTCAGGACTGCTTATGGCATTAGCAATTTTTTGAGAAGCCTCTAAAGAAAACGGAACTTCTGAAGTATTTGCATTACTTAAATAATTAACACTGAAAACCAGGAACAAACTTGCTGCCACGGCAGCTCCAATATAGCCTTTTTTTGATTCCTTGGATAAATGCTTCTTATCTAAAGATGGTACATTTTTGTTAAGCTCTTTTTCAACCCTAGTAGACAAATCTGACTGAATTTTTCCTAAAGGCTGATTGGCAATACTGGATCTGGTTAATTGGAGTAAATTCCAGTAATTTAGATATTCTTTATTCTTTCCTATTTCATCTAAAACCCTACGAACTTCAAACTCTGATAATTCGCCATCTGCCATTGCGGAGATCTTTTCTTTTATATTTTCATTCATAGTATTTTTTTGTGCCCATGTTATCTTTTAAAAAAGGTTTTATTATTTCTTCTAAAGCCTCTCTGCCTCTAAATATTCTTGATCTAACCGTTCCAACAGGACAATTCATTATTTTTGATATTTCTTCATAATTGAATCCTTCAAACTCTCTTAGAGACAGGGCAGTCCTTGTTTCTTCTGGAAGTGTTGTTAAGGCTTTCGAAATAATTTTTCTTAAGTCATCCGCCATCAATATTTCTTCTGGTGTATCTGCTGATGGAATTTCAAATTGAAGGCTTTCGTCTTTAACTAAATCCGTGAAATTGGATTCATTTCTTCTGGTTTTGGAAGTTAAATAGTTCATAGCCGTATTGGCGGTTATTCTATAAATCCAAGTATAAAAGGCACTCTCTTCTCTAAATGAATCAAGTGCTCTATAAGCTTTTATAAAGGCTTCTTGTGAAATGTCCTCTGCGAGTTGTATTTCTTTTACGTACTTAAATGCAACCGAAACAACCCTAGACTGATATTTAATAACTAAAAGGTCAAAAGCTCTGTAATCTCCCCTTCTTGCTCTTCTAACTAGAGCTAAATCTTCATCTCTTTGATTAATTTTTTTGGCCTGGTCTTGCTTCATAAGTAAATAGACTCACTAGACATCAGAAAGTTCAACATCAGACTAAATTAGAAAGTTTTAAAGCGCCCTTGAAACCTAAATCTTGCACAGTGATTCTGTATAAAGGAGTTGCTCGAAGCATCACTCCCATTGTTTCACTATCTTCAAAATTAAATCTAAACTTGTCCTTGTCTATATCCAAAAAAAGAGACTCTGAAATAGATCCTGAAACATAGACACCCCCCACCGAACCTAAAGCAAGAGCCATATATCTCAGATAAGAGGCATACAGGTAATTCATTAACTCTTTAACTTCCAAACAAAAAGAATCAGTTTTATAATTATTTAAAATTTCTTCATTAGACAATCTGCATTCTTGATTAGTTAAAATACTGTAAAAAAAATTTAAACCTTTTCCCGACAAAAAGTCCTCAAAAGTAGGATGGCGTTTTTTTATTTCTATAAACGCTTTAATGCAATCATTCAATCCATCTTTACTTACTTTTGCAGGAATATTTAAATGACCGGCTTCAGTGGAAATAACTTTTCCTTCAACTATTCCTGCCATACCGAGTCCAGTTCCTGGGGCTACTAGTATCTTAGGACCGCTTAAGGGTGTTTTTAATTGACCAATTATTTCAAGATCGCTTTCCGATAAGCCCTCTAGGCCATGTGCTTGAAGAGCTAAATCATTTAAGACCTCCAGGCCATCCATGAAGATTGAATTTTTAAGTTTTTTTATACTGAACTTAAAATCACAATTAATGAATCTAATTTCATCTGAAATGACAGGAGCTGCAACGCCAATAACAGCTCTGCTTATAGGTAAATCTAGTATTGCAAAGTAATCTTTAAATAATATTTCGATTGAAGAATAATTTTCAATTTTTAGATTTAACTCTTTTTGATAATTCTTACCATCTGTAGTGATAGACAATCGGGCATTAGTGGCGCCAAAATCAGCTAATAAACATGGCTTAAATTTCATTAAGTTGCTCTAAATGTTTTTCTAACATAATTTTTATTATTGGAATAAATTTTATTTCCGAAGGCTCTAATTTATTTACAAGGATATCGAAAAGCTCTATATCTTCAAATGTCAGCAGCTCCTGGAATAAGAGTTGCTCTTCCACATTTAGTGTCTCAAAACTATTTTCTGCAAAAGGCTTGAGAATGATGTCTAGCTCCCACAGACCCCTCCTGCATTGCCACATAATTTTTTTCTTTAAATCTGCCAAAAGGTTTATCCTGTAATATGATTGTAAATATGAAGGAACAAAGAATTATAAATTTAAACCATTTGAACATACTTGAAATAGTTGGCAAGGGGGCATCTGAATTATTACAAGGTCAATTAACTTGTGACTTAGAAAAGGTTAAAAATAGATCTTTTGAGCTGGGAGCGATCTGCAACACCAAAGGCAGGGTCATAAATTCTTTTATATTGTGCAAAGCGCCTTCAAAAGAATTAGATTCCTACTGGCTTATTTGCAATAAGAACATGATTAATAGAACCAAGGAAGTTCTCAATAAATATTCACCTTTCTATGAAGTGCAGATTGAGGAGTTAAATCATGTAAATTTTTATGGAGTAAGCTCTGATGCCATAAAAAAAGAATTTGGAGGGGGGATTCTTGAAAATAATGAATTTTATAGTTCTGAAGGAAAACACATATTTTCTTACCTACAAAAATCTCTCTGTTTGGTATTGGTTGATGAAAGCATAGATATTTTTGAGGAAGAAAACACTATGGATTTAGACCTTTCGGCATGGCATTTAGATAATATAAATTCTAAAGAGGTGGAGATAAATCTTGATAATTCTGAACTCTTTACGCCTCATGAACTGAACTTTGATGTCAATAAAAGAATAGACTTTGAAAAAGGTTGCTACACAGGTCAAGAAATTATTGCAAGGATGCACTATAGGGCCAAAACACTTCCACGACTTCGATTGGTTAAGTCTAATTCAGCTCTTCCCAATTTAAATACAAAGGTTCTAAGCAAGTCGCAAAAGCCTGTAGGTTCAATAATAAGTGCTTTAAAGTTCGAGCAAGAATTCCTCATCTTGATCTCTATAAAAGCAACTGAAGAAGATATCTTATTTGAAAATAGCTCTGAAATTTTAGAGTTTATAGACTAATTAACTTTCCAATCTATTTCTTTAATTCTTTTCTCTTGAAGATAGGCGTTGCATTTAAGAAAGTGCTTATTTCCAAAAAAACCTCTGTAAGCTGACAAAGGAGAGGGGTGGGCAGATTCTAAGACAAGATGCTTTGAACGATTAATCTTAGAGCCTTTTTCTTTTGCATTATTACCCCAAAGTAAAAATACAATATTATTTCTTTTGTTTAATTGAAATATTATTTCATCAGTAAATATCTCCCAGCCTATATTACTGTGGGAGTTTGGAAAGGCCCTTTCTACTGTTAAATTTGAATTTAGTAACAACACTCCTTGGTTAGTCCATTTTTGTAAATTACCTGTTTGATGTTTTGTTGTGAATTCAAAATTTTCATCTACCTCCTTAAAGATATTCTTTAAAGAAGGAGGAATTTTCTTTCCTGTTTTAACCGAAAAACTTAAACCTTCAGCCTGCCCTTCTTGATGATAAGGATCTTGCCCTAAAATTACGACCTTCACTTTCTTAAATGGAGTGAGTTTTAAACTTCTGAACAAATCCTTGGTAGGAGGATATATAACCTTACCTAGACTCAACTCTTTATTAAGAAAAGTAATTAAACCATCCATATAAGGCTTAGAAAATTCTTCATAAAGTACATTTTTCCAAGATTCTTCAATCAAATTATAAAGATTTTGTTTTAGTAATTTCATCGGAAGAAATTTTACAGCAATAGTCAGAGCAAAAGAAAAAATTGCATTAAAGCTTAATATTTTTATCCACAATTTCTGTGGATAAGTCTATGGATAAGATTCAATTAATCAAATAAAGTAATTGTAGTAAGGGTCTGTCAGCAAATTGTACAAATTTTGAACTGTATTAAAAAAGATCAATAAAATCAATAGTTTAAAAAAAATGTTGATTTGTCTTCCGTATAATTGATTCAATCAATAAAGTTGAGCTTGTCATCACTCTAACTTATGATTGGGTGTGCAAAACATTAAGAAAAGGTCTTTGATGGCACTTTATGAAACGGCTTTATAAATATATTAATAAATACAAGGAGT
>Ga0209091_10005043_pt1 | contig 10139 bp, 7 predicted proteins | sample ArcticOcean_MG_C_6_FD_187438 | JGI IMG/M metagenome (GOLD analysis project Ga0209091, IMG submission 187438) | Marine microbial communities from western Arctic Ocean - ArcticOcean_MG_CB8_128 (SPAdes) (version 2) | ecosystem: Environmental > Aquatic > Marine > Oceanic | place: Arctic Ocean... | reverse complement strand
GTTTGCTGCGGAAGACCCAGAAAAGTTTGGTTTACCTCAAGCAAATGTTAGTTCAAGTTATGTGTTTGCGAAGGATAGGGATTTCTTCGTGTATCCTAACAATTATCATCAATTTGTAAAGTATTTCAAAGATACGTTTCAGCATGGAGGGGTTAGTTTAGAGGAGGTTATAGTTCCTTTCGCCATTTTAGATGCGAAGAATTAACAAATGAGGAGTTTAAAAATTCTCCTTGAGGTTACTGGTTTTAATCTTTCAGATCTGCCTCATGTAGCTGACAAGGTTGCTCCTTTTATGCCAAACGATGGTGTTGTTGTCTTTCAAGGAGAAATGGGAGCTGGAAAAACCACGCTAATAAAAGAAATATGTAAGCGTCTCGGAGTTGATGATCATGTATCGAGCCCCACTTTCGGTTTGGTCAATGTTTACCATAAGAATAATGGTGGAATCATAAACCACATCGACTTATACAGATTAGAAGATGAGCGTGAGGCTGAAGAAGCTGGGATATTTAATTTGTTTGCACAGGCTGGGCTTTCCCTTATAGAATGGCCAGAAAGAATTGCCGATTACTTGCCTCAGAATAGCCTAGTTGTGAAGGTGAATATATGTGATAAAGAGGGATTGGATGAAGTTGAAGAAAGAAGAAATATTATTTTGCTTGGGATTTAAAGCGATTAAATGATGTTAAAGCATTAAATTACCAGCTACATGGAAACAGGACGCAAAGCCATAAAAGCTCTAGCAAAGGAAGCTTCACTATTGCCTCAAGAGGAATTGTTACAAGTTCTTGCAAGTCAGGAAGATCTTACGATTGGTATCCCCAAAGAAATAAGCCTGCAAGAAAAACGTGTTGCTCTTGTTCCAGAGGCCGTAGCTCTTTTAGTCGCGCATGGACATGAGGTGCTTGTCGAGGCTGGTGCTGGAGAGAACTCGAATTTCACAGACATCGATTATAGCGAATCAGGTGCGAGAATTATCCATGATAGAAAACAGGTTTTCGAAGCTGGTATTATATTAAAAGTTGAGCCACCATCTTTAGATGAAGTGGCTTTGATGGAACGAGGAGCTACTTTGATAAGCGCCCTGCAGTTAAGTGTTCAAAATAAAGATCTTCTGGCCAAGCTAAGTCAGAAGAAAATCACTGCAATTGCTTGGGATCTTATCAGAAATAATAATGGACTGTATCCGCTTGTGAGGGCTATGGGAGAAATAGCCGGGAATGTTTCTGTTTTAATTGCGGGTAATCTTCTTTCAGGTGAAAAAAGCAAATCGGCTATGCTGGGAGGGATTAGCGGAGTTAGGCCCAGCGAAATTGTTATTTTAGGTGCTGGTACTGTAGGTGAGTTTGCAGCTCGCGCTGCAATGGGTCTAGGTGCTCAGGTGAAAATCTTTGACAACAGACCTCATAGGCTTGTCAGAATCCAGCAAAGTTTAGGCCACAGAGTTTGGACTTCAACCTTACAACCATCAGTTTTAAACGAGGCTCTGAATACTGCTGACGTTGCAATAGGTGCTTTTCGTGGAGATGGTTCAAGGTCACCCATGATCGTAAGTGAGCCTATGGTTAGTTCAATGAAAGAGGGATCTGTAATTATAGATGTATGTATAGATAGAGGAGGCTGCTTTGAAACGTCGCGTATGACAAGCCATGAAAGCCCGACTTATATAGAACATGGTGTGATTCATTATTGCGTACCTAACATCGCTTCAAGTGTGTCTGGAACAGCGAGTCAGGCGTTGAGCAATATACTGGCTCCTTTTATCCTAGGGATTGTTTCTGATGGTGGACTTGAGCTTGCTATTAAGGGTGCTAATATTGTCAAGTCAGGAGTTTATATGTATAAAGGTGTAATAACGAACAAGGATGTGGCAGAAGAACGAGATCTTCCGTTTAAGGACTTGGACTTGTTTTTAGCAACATTCTGATTTTAAAATCTTACTTTCCACCTACGACTTTTCTGATTTCATGAAGCTTTAATAATGCGTTTAGTGGGGTAAGATTGTCAATGTCTAAATCGAGCAACCTATCTCGGACATCTTCAAGAGCTGGATCGTCTAATTTGAAAAAACTCATCTGAACACCTGGTTCAGCAGCAATGCTTTTTGTGTCAAATTTTGTGACAAAAGAATCCTCTAATGTTGGTAGCTTAACAGGGGAGATTTTAGGTTCACCGGAATTTGTTGACGCCCCATTTTCTTTTCTGTTGGACTCGAGCTTAAGGAGTACTTCTTCAGCTCGCCTAACTAACGCCCGGGGCATTCCCGCTAGTTTAGCTACGTTAATACCGAAGCTGTGATTAGATCCTCCAGCAACGAGCTTTCTCAGAAAAACGATACTTCCATCTACCTCTTTTACACTGACATTGAAATTTCTAATGCGGGGGAAAGAAGCCGTCATCTCATTGAGCTCATGGTAGTGAGTGGCAAATAAAGTTAAGGGTCTAATTTTTTCATAACCATGCAGGTGTTCTGCAATAGCCCAAGCGATGCTTACCCCATCATATGTGCTTGTCCCTCTTCCTATTTCATCAAGTAGAACCAGACTTCTCCCTGTAATACTATTTAAAATGGAAGCAGTTTCATTCATCTCCACCATAAAGGTAGATTCTCCACTTGAAATATTGTCAGAGGCGCCAACCCTAGTGAAAATTCTATCAAGAATACCTAATTCAGCACTTCTTGCAGGGACAAACCCGCCACTTTGAGCCATAAGACAAATTAATGCAGTTTGCCTTAGAAGCGCACTTTTACCAGCCATGTTAGGCCCGGTAACCATAAGTATTTGAGCTTTTTCAGGATCTAACGTTAGATTATTTGAAACGTAAGATTCCCCAAGCGGAAGCTGCCTTTCAATGACAGGGTGCCTCCCCTCAATGATTTTCACCCCATGATTTTCATTTATTCGAGGACGAGTATAGCCGAATTCTAAAGCAACAGAGGCAAAACAATTTAGAACATCGAGCTCACCCATTGCCCTGGCATTGCCAATTAACTCAGTTGTGTTTTTTACAGTTTCTAAAACGAGCGATTCATAAAGTCCCTGCTCAAGAGACAATGCCTTGTCCTTCGCTTCTAAAATTTGGGTTTCTAAAACCTTTAATTCTTCCGTAATATATCTCTCGGCCTGTGTTAATGTCTGCTTCCGAATCCACTCTTCCGGAACTTTGTCTTTGTGAGCATGTCGAACTTCTAGGTAATAACCAAAGACATTGTTAAACCCTATTTTTAGTGAACTAATTCCGGTTAGAGCAACTTCTCTTTCTCGAATTAACTCCAAAGCTTTGTGGCTTTCAAAGGCCAAACTTCTGACTTGGTCCAATTCAAGATTAACACCTGGCTTAATGACCGCACCTTTACCAACTTGGTTAGGGGCTTCATCTTCCAATTCTTTTTCTAATCTCCAGAGCAGCTTATCGCAAGGAGATAGTCTTTCAAGTGTAGGCAACAAAGCTTCTTCTCCAGCAGCTTCTTCTGCAACTTTTATGACAGCTTCTAGGCCTCTTCTAAGTTGCACTAGTTCTCGAGGGTTAATCTTGGCAGTGCTTGCTTTAGAAGCCAACCTCTCAAGATCGCCAACTCCAGACAAGATGATTTTAAGATTTGAAGACAATTCCTCCTTATCCATCAATAGACTTACTGCATTGTGTCTGAATTCTATGGCAGTCTTATCAGTTAGAGGCATAATTAACCATCGCCTTAACATCCTTGCCCCCATGGGTGTTGATGTTCTATCGATGGTATCAGCCAGCGAAGTGCCATCTGGATGACTGGGATGAATGATTTCTAGATTCCTCACGGTGAATCGGTCAAGCCACATTCCATCAGTCTCTCTTAATCTCTTCACCCCCTGTAGATGAGATAATTTAGTGTGGTGCGTAAATTTTAGGTATTCTAAAATAACACCTGCAGCAATTTTTGCTGAAGGAGCGTTATTTAATCCAAACCCTTTCATTGAAGTAATCCCAAACTGAGATTGTAGTTTTTCATTCGCGAACTCCTCAGAAAAAACCCAATCATCAAGTTTAGATCGAGGCGTATCATCACCAAACAAAGAGATTAAATCTGATTCATGCCTTTTTTCACAAACCCACTCTTTGGGGTTAAAGCTCTTGAGAAGTTTGTCAATCCACTCTGAACTACCCTCAGCGGCAAGAAACTCTCCAGTTGAAATATCTAAGAATGCGACTCCACACTCATCTCTAGTCCAGTGAAGAGCTGCTAAATAATGATTTTGCTTTGACTGTAATACTTGGTCGTGCATGACCACCCCAGGTGTTACAAGTTCAGTAACTCCCCTTTTAACTAGCCCCTTAGCTTGTTTAGGGTCTTCTAGCTGGTCGCAAACGGCAACTTTTAACCCCGACCTGACGAGCTTAGGTAAATAATTGTCCAAAGAATGGTGAGGGAATCCAGCCAACTCAATTTCGGAGGCACTTCCATTTCCTCTTTTCGCTAGGATAATATCCAGGACTTTAGACGCTACAATAGCATCTTGACCGAACGTTTCGTAAAAATCGCCCACTCGAAAAAGTAGAATAGTGTCCGGATGTTTTGTTTTAATCCGGTTGTATTGCTGCATCAAAGGAGTAACCTTACCTGCCACGTCTTCTTTCGTTAAAAGTTAGAAGACCAAGCTACTAATCAATCTCTAATTTAAGATTAATTATTCCTGTCCTTTGTCCACAACAGACGAACAAAACACGATGTTATGCTACTTTCAGGCCTTGTTTGGCAATTGACCCTTTGTGACCCTCACAATACTTCTGATCGACGACCAACTCCACAACATCTCCGCTGGGAAGTTCGAACATTGCATCTGTTAATATTGTCTCAAGAATCCCTCTAAGTCCACGAGCTCCTAATTTAAACTCCAGCGCTTTTTCTACGATCCAATCAAGAGCATCAGCTTTGAATTTCAGTTTAATTCCATCTAACTGAAAAAGATAAACATACTGCTTTATGATTGCATTTTTAGGCTCTGTTAAGATCCTTCTAAGCGCTTTTCCGTCTAAAGTATTCAGATGTGTTAGAACAGGGAATCGACCAACTAACTCAGGAATTAAACCGTAACTCCTTAAATCAGCAGGTGCGATATATGAAAGTATGTTGGCATCAACTTTCGCAGCCCCTCCACTTTTAAAACCGATCGTTGATCTACTCAGTCTTCTTTCAATTTGTTTTTCAATACCTGAGAATGCTCCCCCGCAGATAAACAATATGTTTTTCGTGTCAACCTTGATTAACTTTTGCTCTGGATGTTTGCGCCCTCCTTGTGGTGGTACATTCACTTCGGTTCCTTCAAGAAGTTTCAGAAGTGCTTGTTGAACACCTTCACCACTCACATCCCGTGTAATTGATGCGTTGTCACTTTTGCGGGCGATTTTATCAATTTCATCTATAAAAATGATTCCTCGTTCAGCCGCTTCAACATCAAAATCTGCTGTTTGTAATAACCGTGATAAGACGCTCTCGACATCTTCACCTACGTATCCAGCTTCGGTTAATACCGTTGCATCAGCGATACAAAATGGGACATCAAGCATTTTAGCTATCGTTTTCGCAAGAAGTGTTTTCCCTGTACCGGTTTCTCCAACTAGAATTACGTTTGCTTTGTCTAATTCAACTTCGGATCCTTTTATTGGAGGATTCAGAAGCCTCTTGTAATGATTGTAAACAGCTACTGACAGTGTTCTTTTTGCCTCCTCTTGACCGATTACGTAGTCGTCGATGTGATCTTTGATTTCGAGAGGTTTCTTGAGCTCTAATTTTAATTGATCAGTGGTTTCAGTAAAAGTTTCAGTATCTACAATCTCCTCAGCTTGTCTTACACATCGATCACAAATGTGCCCGGAAATACCTGCAATAAGTATTTCTACTTCTTCTTTATCAGTACCACAGAAAGAGCATTTTTCCTTTGACACACTGTCTTTTCCTTTCGCCATTTGGTATAAATAATTCTAATTAACTTCTTGTAAGAACTTCATCAATCATACCGTATTTCTTAGCTTCTTCAGCCGTCATCCAGTAATCACGATCGCTGTCTTCCCAAACTTGCTCGTATGTTTTCCCAGAATGGTGAGCAATAATGTCGTAGAGTTCTTTCTTTAGTTTTTGAATTTCACGCGCTGTAATCTCAATATCTGAAGCTTGTCCACGCGCACCTCCCAATGGTTGGTGTATCATAACTCTGCTGTGCTTAAGTCCGGTACGTTTTCCAGCAGCTCCGCCACACAATAGAACGGCACCCATTGATGCAGCCATACCTGTGCAAATAGTTGCAATTTCAGGGCGGATATATTGCATGGTGTCATAAATGCCTAGTCCTGCATAAACACTTCCACCAGGTGAATTGATGTAAATCTGAATATCCTTTGCGGGATCTGTTGACTCTAAAAACAAAAGTTGAGCTTGAATAATATTGGCAATATTATCATCAACTCCGGTTCCCATAAAGATAATTCTATCAGCCATTAAACGAGAGAAAACGTCTACCTCACGAAAAGGCATAGATCTTTCTTCAATGACTGTTCGTGTCATGTTTTCAGGGCCATAAGCCGATGAAATAAAATCTCCTACTGTATGACTGCTTAAGCCGCGATCTTTTACGGCGTACTTTAAAAACTCTTTGCGATTGTTCATGATGCTTGAATATGCCTGCAATTTAAGGAGCTAATGACTATGTATTAACTTTTATACCATCGGATATTCACAAAGACAAGTATAATTACTTAACCTCAGCCGCAAGTTTTGCAAACTTCTCGTAAGGAATGGACTTTTCCTTAATGCTGACAAGTGTTTTAAGATGATCAACAACTTTACGTTCAAGGATCACATCAGCAATTTTACGTCGTTCGTCCTCCTTAGCTAACACACTTTTTGCAACATTGTCTAATTGCTCTTCATCTAAAGGCATCCCGTATTGAGCGTATTGTGCTCCGACAAATCTCCGTGCTTCAGATTCCAATTCTTCAGCAGTAATTTGAATGTTTTGATCCTTTAAAACGCTTTGCTGGACAAGCTGCCAACGCAATGAAGCGGCGTAACCTTCGAATTCGTTTTCTAGCTGTTCAGGTGTAACAGGCTTGTCATTAGCTTTCACAATCCAACGTTTTAGAAACTCCTCAGGCAAAGGAATTTTCATGTAGTCAATAATGTCAGTTACAAAGCGGCGGCGGAAAACCCATTCCGCATCCCTGTCGAAATGTCCCTCGAGATCTTTTTCTATTTTTGAACGAAATTCCTTTTCGCTATTGACCTCACCTTTCGGGTAAATTTTGTCGAAAAGGCTTTGCTCAACTTCATGAGGATCGAGGTGTTTAATTTCTTCAACGACGAATTTAAAATCCCCTTTGAGCGAGTGCACTTGCTCGTGGTCAATGCCTAACATACGACCTAGATCTTCATGATTTTGGCTTACATGGTTAGGATTAACGATTAAAACGTCACCAACCTTAGATCCTACAACTTTACTTTTAGTAGCCTTTTCTTCAATGAATTCAGCTGAAATAGAGCTGCGGTTTTCAATACCTCCTTCAAGTATCTCACCGTGTTCAGAAAGCTGAGTGAATGTACCTAACAGCATGTCCTTTTCACCAGCTTGTTCTATATCGCTAATCTTACCGTGTTGACGCTGCATGTCTACCACGCGATTGTCAATTGCTTTTTTATCTACAGGGATAATGTGGCGCGTGAATTTTGCTCTCCAACCAAAACTTAATTTGATTTCAGGAGCAAGCCCCACTTCATAAGTGAATTTGAAAGTGTCGGGGTTTTCCCAATCTCCTTCGTCCTCGATGTTTTCTGCGGGGATAGGATTCCCGAGAACATGCATCTTCTTTTCTTGGATGTGCTTAGCGAGAGATTCACTTAAAAGCTTATTGATTTCTTCTGCAAGAACAGCTCTTCCGTACTGCTTTTGTATGATAGACATAGGCACTTTTCCTTTTCGGAACCCTGGCAAGGTGATCTGCTTGCGTTGCGCTTTTAGTATTTTATCACAACGATCTTTGTAGTCGTTTTTATCAAGTGTAACACTTACTTGCGCTCTAAGCGCATCAATCGGTTCTTGACTTATCTGCATGGTGTTCTTTTGAAGAATCTTCCTATTAGAGTTGGAATTGTGCGGGTGGAGGGACTCGAACCCACACACCTTGCGGCACCAGATCCTAAGTCTGGCGTGTCTACCAATTTCACCACACCCGCATTCCAAATAGGGGCGCAAATATATGGCTAAGCAAGGTAAAACACGAATAAATTTATGACTAACGCGAGTTGATTTGTTTTAAATGGTATTTATTATTCTTCCAACTTGCTGGTGTGAAAATAAATCGACTCATAATCATCCTTTTAACACTTTGTTTTTGCAGTGTTTTTACTGATAAGTATCATTTTCAAGCCTCTCAAATTAATCACAATTTTAAGAATGGTCACCTTGAAGTTTCTCAATTGTTGTGGGGGACCAGCTGGAATTCTTTTGTCTTTGAAAAGCGAATGCCAAATGTATCCAGCGCTTGGTTAGGTTGTACATGGAGTGGATGGGAGGCTTGGAGTTCATCAAGTTTTTGGGCAGGGAAGGAAATTCAACTATTTGATTCAGATTCAGGAATAAAGCTTGTTGGTTGGACCTTATTGGGAGGTGAATTTGAGCGTTTAAGTGAAATTAATGTTCGTCAATTTAACGGTATTTCAGAGCTGGGGATATCATTTGAAATTCAAGATGCCGAAAAAAAAGGAACAATAGAAGCTCAGCTAATTGATTTTGGTGAACAATGGAAAATAATAGGAATTGTAGAGCTAAGGGAGTCATCATCATTGTCGATAGGAGCGGGTATGAATTCAGATTTGAGTGGCCACGGTTGGTCCCTATTTGTCAGCAAGAGAATCGATCATATTGAAGTATCAGTGAATTTGCAAGGACCACAATTTTATTTATCATGTGGAATTAAACGGTTGGGTAAGATTCACAGCTCCCTATTTCACAAACAAGGAGCTGTAGGTGGTTCTACAAATTGGGGTTTAAAATGGTAAAGCAACTTTTTTTCATCTTGGGTTTTTTAACTCAAACCCTCGCATTCTTCTCTCAATCCCAAACGGCTATAAATAAATTAATTATTCCAGCTATTGAAGATGGGTGGATGGAAGTTTACGAGGGTGAATACATTTCGAAACATGTATTGCAATATGGTTGGCCAGTAGTAGCAGAAGAAGCTTGGGCTATTGACGGTGTCCGTGAAGAGGTTATTGTTAAAGTGATTCAACACGATAGGTGGGGGGTGTGGTGTAGCTGGGGGAGAGAGTCACTATCTCCAGAGTCAAAATCGATAAGTTGGAACGTTGTAGGCGTCGGTGACTTCGGTTCTGGCGCCGCTTCTAGCCTAGAGGGTTTTGAAGGAGGTAGAACAGGGATGATTGCCCGTGTAAAAGGTCCAAATTGGGGCACAGTGGCTGAGAGAGATGCGGGTGAAGTGGGAGTGGACTATGTTGGAGGTTACTTTCAAAGCAGATTAGGTGAAGGAGTGAATTTTATTATAGGAGACCATCGGGTTCATTGGGGTTCAGGGGCTACCGTCTTTAGGTATGACCCATTTCAATCCATGCGCGCTCCTCATAATTTAGGTCAAACAAGTCGTGATTTTAGTGGCGTTAATACTGGAGATGGTACTCCTAGCCGCAGAGGTTTTGCAGTTAGTAAAACAAATAAAAATTGGTGGATATCGACCTCATTTGACACGAAAAGTAGAGAATGTGTTATTGATACTGCCACTGGAGAAATAACCTCTATTTATTCATCGGGTTTACATAGGACAGAAGTTGAAAGGTCACGTTCAGAAGTACGGCAAAGTCGATTGGCATGGAGTATTTTTCACAAAGACCCCCATACTATGTTAGGTGTATTGGGAGAGGTGGGGCCAGGAAATATTGTAGGCTTGGTAGTTAGAAGAGAAAAAAATGCTCTTAGTTTTGAATCTGAAATATCTTTATTTAGAGGAGGTGTCTCAATGAACAATAGAGCTGTGTTTGCCTCTGGTAAAAATATTTTTGTTTTTGCTAGCCTTGATAAACACAGTTTAAACCATCCGTATCGGATGTATGGTGAGCAATTTAATTCTGATTCAAGTTGGGTTGGAGGGGGTGGGTT
>Ga0209091_10005042_pt1 | contig 10139 bp, 6 predicted proteins | sample ArcticOcean_MG_C_6_FD_187438 | JGI IMG/M metagenome (GOLD analysis project Ga0209091, IMG submission 187438) | Marine microbial communities from western Arctic Ocean - ArcticOcean_MG_CB8_128 (SPAdes) (version 2) | ecosystem: Environmental > Aquatic > Marine > Oceanic | place: Arctic Ocean... | reverse complement strand
GCAGTTGCGTATGAAAACAGTGGAAAAAACCCATTGGAAGTATATGAAAAGCGTTATTCGGATAATCTTGATAATATAAGTTATGGTCTTGATTATTCGGAAAGACTTATAAAAGTTGAAAGATCAGACGAAGCTAAAGATATTCTAAAAAGAATTATTTCAAAAGAACCAACGAGTAAGCTTGCTTACCAGAAATTAGGAAAAGTATCCTGGGAGTCTGATGACTTGGCGGCTGCCGCATCTGCTTATGAATCATTATTTAAAATTGACCCTAGAGATGGACGCGTAGCTATAACTATTTCAGATATTTATATTGATATAGAAAATTATGGAAAAGCGCTTCGTTGGGCTGATAAGTCTGTTAATTTAATTGATAATAGTGGAAATGGGTTTGGTCAAAAAGGGAAAGTATACTATAAAGCTTGGGAATCGCTCAAAAAGACCCCATTAACTGTTGATGATAGAATTGTAGCAAGACTTGCTTATGATAATTTTATTAAAGCTAATGAAATGAATTATAGAGGTTTTAATCGATTGAAATATCTCAAAGAGAATGCAAAAGATTTGCTTTATGGAAAAGCTCAATGGTTTATGGCTGAAGATAAAGTAAAAAGATCAGGCGCTATACGGACTACGACTGCTAGCTATGATTGGGTTACAGATAACCTTACCCCAGAAAAAAATTGGAAAAAATAATTGTCATATATTAAAAATAGTGACCCAGAATTATATAGTATTATTCAAAGGGAGCAAGATAGAGAACATAATACTCTTGAGCTTATAGCTTCTGAAAATTTTACGAGCCCAGCAATTTTAGAAGCCGCTGGAGGAATTATGACCAATAAATATGCTGAAGGTTATCCTGGGAAGAGGTATTATGGTGGTTGTATTCATGTAGATGAGGCTGAAAATTTAGCTGTAGATAGGCTCAAAAGCCTTTTTAATGTTGAATATGGTAATGTACAGCCTCATTCAGGTTCTCAGGCGAACATGGCTGTCTTTATGACTTTTCTTTCTGTTGGTGATACAGTTATGGGTCTTGATTTAGCGCATGGGGGGCACCTTACTCATGGTAGTCCAGTTAATTTTTCAGGTCAGCTTTATAATTTCGTGAATTATCAGGTTGATAAAAATACTGGACGTGTAGATTTTGATAATGTCAGGGATCTAGCTAGAAAACATAAACCTAAAATGATTATTTGTGGTGGAAGTGCTTATCCGCGATTCGTAGAATTTGAAATGTTTCATGAAATAGCAATTGAGATTGGTGCTATTCTAATGGCAGATATTGCTCACCCTAGTGGACTTATAGCTGCAGGCGTTCATCCTTCTCCAGTTCCTTATTGTGATGTGATCACAAGCACAACTCATAAGACTTTAAGAGGTCCTAGAGGCGGAATAATAATGATGGGAAAGGATAAAGAAAATTCTTGGGGAAAAATAGCTCCAAAATCTGGTCGGGTAAAAATGATATCAGAATTGCTTGATTCATCTGTCATGCCTGGTATGCAAGGTGGTCCATTGATGCATATAATTTCTGCAAAAGCAATTGCTTTTAGAGAGGCTAGTAAAGATGATTTTAAGGTCTATGCAAATAAGATAGTAGAAAATGCGAAAGTGATGGCTCAAGAGTTTATCGAAATGGACTATGATATTGTTTCTGGTGGTACCGATACACATATTGTTTTAATAGATTTAACAAATAAAAATATATCAGGTAAAGCTGCAGAAAAAGCGCTAGAAAAAGCAGGGATTACTGTTAATAAAAATATGGTTCCATTTGATACACGCAGTCCATTTATTACAAGTGGTATAAGAGTTGGTACACCAGCGATTACTACTAGGAGTATGGGCATTCAGGAAATGAAAAAAATAGCTCAATTAATTGATATGGTGATTAATAATCCTGATAGTGATGATAATCTTCAAAGAGTCAAACAGAACGTTAAGGATCTTTGTGAATCATATCCGATTTACAAAGAATTTTCACATTAAAGGGTCCTTCTACTTTTTATTTCTTCTATTTATTAGTTCCTGCAGCCCTACGGTTTATGTTTTAGACAAAACTCCCAAAATTGCTGGTCATATATACAAAAAGACAACTCTAACTAGAATTCAAAACAAATTAAAAAATGATCAAAGCAATATTCAAGATAAAATAAGAGGTGTAGAGAATCTAACTACCTATGCATTCGGGTTTTTAATTGAAGAGTCTGATCGTTTAATGTTAAATGATTATTCTAAAGCAAAAGCTTTAGAATCAGAAGCACATCAATATTTTGTTGATGCTGTTTCTTATGGTGATTCTTCAATTAGTCATCTTTATAGTGATTATTATCAATGGATGTGTTATGACACAAAAACAAAAATAATACCAAACAGTAATATGAAAAGTAGCGATTTCGAATTATTATATTGGACTGCGGCAGCTTATGGAGGAGCAATAAGCTCAAGCGGCGGAGATCCTGAATGGATTATAAAACTTCCTAGAATAGGAAAGTTGTTAAACTCAATCATTGAGTTTAACCCCAATTGGAATAATGGAGCTGCTTTAGTGGCTTTAATATCATATTCGATGAATGATCCATTGCTTTCTTCCAAAGAAGCAGATGCCATTGCAAAAGACTTATTTAAATCTGCTATAAAGGCATCTAGTGGCAAAGATATGGGGCCTTACCTTACTTATGCAGAATCAGTTTCAAAAACGAGACAAAATAAAGATGAATTTATTTATTTATTAAATGAAGCATTAAAAATAAATATAAAATCTGCTAAACAATTCCAGTTAACAAATATAATAAGTAAAAATAGAGCTGAGTGGCTCTTAGATAATATTGATGAATTTTTTTATTAAAAGAGGTTATTTAATATGAAGAAGATTATAATATATATAACAATTTTGTTTTTGTTTACTGAATTCTCGTTGGCGAGAAAAACAATTATCAAAATGGCAACATTAGCACCTGAAGGAACGCCTTGGTATGCACTAATTGCGAAAATGGGAGAACGTTGGACAGAAGAGACAAATGGTAATGTTAGGCTAAGAATTTATCCTGGTGGCATTGTTGGCGATGAACGTGACATGATAAGAAAGATGAAAATTGGTCAAATTCACGGAGCTGCTATATCGGCTGAGGGCTTAACAGAAATTAACCCACAATATACATATTGTTTTATTCCATTACTCTTTCAGGAATACGGAGATATCGATTTTATAAGAAATCAAATTAGGGATGATTTAATCAGTGGTGCAGAAAAGAATGGAGTCAAGGTTTTGACGATGGTAGATGTCGGATGGGTGTATTGGTTTACTGTAAATCCCATTTTTACGCCTGAGGATTTAAAATCTCAGAAAATTTGGACCTGGGCAGGCGATTACAAAACTGCAAAATTGTACGATGAGGCTGGCTTTAATGCAGTACCGCTTGCTGTTCCAGATGTTCATTCAAGTCTACAAACTGGCCTGGTAAACGCTATGCCATTTCCGCCTTTATATGTTGCCGCAAATCAATATTTTGGTATTACCAAAAACATGTTAAATATGAAGTGGGGTATTTTAACAGCAGCTTTAGTGATAGATTTAAAAATATGGAATAGAATAAAGTCAAAGTATCAGAAAACAATGCTAACGGTCGCTGAAGAAGTCGGTATAGAATACCAGCTTAATAATCGAAAAGAAGAAGATGAGGCAGTTGAGGCAATGAAAGAGTATGGATTAAAAGTTAATAACCTAAACCAAGATCAAGTTGATGAATGGAACCAATTAGTTGAATCAATGTACCCATTAATTAGAGGGAATATTGTTCAGGAAGAGATTTTTGACAGAGTAATTGAATTGAAAAAAGGCATGCCTTCAATGAATAAAAAGTAAAAAAATAAATAATGAAGATTACCAATAAAATAGAAAACTATATCGCATGTGCTGTTTTTGTCCTCCTGGTAGCTCTACCATTCTCAGATTTACTCATTCGAGAAATAATTCGTCCCTTTTTTACGAAATTTTCAAAAATACCAGCATCTCAAACACTTGTTTCGCATTTAACATTATTAATTGGATTTAGTGGCGCAATAATAGCATCTAGGAAAGGGAAATTACTATCTTTATCAAATAACGCATTATTTGATAGTCAATTAAATGGTTTTTTTGTTCACTTATCGAGGTGGTTATCGATCTTTATAGTTTTCTTATTAATTGTAGGAAGTGTGGATTTAGTATTGGTTGAGCTATCGTTTCAAAACCCTGCATACATTGCTCCAAATTTACCAAGATGGCTTTTCCAGTCTGCGATACCAGCTGGATTTTTTATCATTTTTCTTCATTTATTATCAAAGATGAAAAGAAATATTTTTTCTCTTGGGGGTCTTGTAACAATGCTTTCTATAATTGTTTTCTTGGTTTCTCAAGACGCAGTTAGGGAGAGTTCATTTATATTAATATTAAGTTCTTTTTTGCTTCTTTTATCCATTATTAATGGAGCGCCTATTTTTATAGTTTTATCTGGTTTTGGTATTTTGTTTTTCTGGTATGATTATGTTCCAATATCTGCGGTGATTGCTGAATCATATCGTATAGTTGTCTCACCTCATTTGGCAACTATACCATTATTTACGTTAGCTGGTTACTTTTTGGCCGAGAGTAAAGCATCTGATAGATTAATAAATGTTTTTAAAGCATCCTTTGGTTGGATGCCTGGTGGTACGCCGGTAATTGTGTTACTTATTTGTGGCTTCTTTACTGCTCTTACTGGTGGCTCTGGTGTAACCATCCTTGCTCTAGGCGGACTTCTTTTTCCAATGTTGTCTAAGGATGGTTATCGTAAGAATTTTTCTTTAGGTTTAATTACTACATCTGGCTCAATTGGACTATTGTTTCCTCCTAGTTTACCTCTCATTCTATATGGCGTAACAGCTGGTATATCAATAAAAAGTATATTTTTAGCAGGAATAATGCCTGGAATATTTCTAATAGTCATTTTATCAGGTTGGTCTTATTTATCAGGTGAGGTAAAAGGTAATAAAAGAAATAAATTTAATGCTAGAAGTGCTGTTGAAAGTTGTTGGGCTACTAAATGGGAATTGTTTATTCCATTAATAGTACTTTATGGAATTTTTGGTGGGCATGCCAAGCTCGTAGAAACTGCTGCATTTACTGTCGTCTACGTTTTTATCATAGAGACATTTGTTTATAAAGATTTAAAGCTGCGAGAGATTCCATCAATTATCGTTTCATGCGCTACTCTGGTTGGTGGTGTGTTAATTATTATTGGTTCAGCTATGGGTCTTACTAGCTACATGGTAGATGCTCAAATCCCGATGACAATTTTAGCATTCATGAAAGAGATAGTTCATTCAAAATATCTTTTCCTCATACTTTTAAACCTCTTTCTTTTAATAATTGGTTGTTTAATGGATATTTTCAGTGCAATTATAATTGTTGTTCCGCTTATTGCACCGTTGGGTCTTCATTATGGTATAGATCCAATACATTTAGCCATTATATTTATAGCGAACTTAGAGCTTGGGTATCTAACGCCTCCGGTTGGAATGAATTTATTCTTATCAGCTTATAGGTTTGAAGAGAAGATGCCGGTTATCTATAAATCGACATTACCATATTTTATCGTTCTTTTGATTGCTGTGCTTGTGATTACATATTTCCCTCCACTAACACTCTGGCTTGTCAATTAATAAAAATAAGCGAATATAAACATACCTTGACAGAACGTTCATTGATTGAATATATTCACTGTCTAATAACTGGGAGTACTATTATTAAATAAACGCTATTTTTATCCTCATGGAATGAGGTCATACAATATTAAATATACATTATCTAGGAGACTTCCAATGAAGCGTTTTATTACGGTACTATCTGTACTTCAAATATCGATTAGTGTTTTGCCAGCTCAGAGTGAAGCTGGAGCAATTTTTCTTTTAATAGCACCCGGTGCTAGAGCTGGTGGGATGGGCGAAGCACAAGTTGCTGTTGCTGACGATGCTTATGCTAGCTACTGGAACCCTGCAGGGCTTGGATTTCTAAAAGGTTCAGAGACAGCATTAATGCATGTAAACTGGTTACCTGGCTTAGCAGATGATATGTATTATGAGTTTTTAGGCTTTAGAAAGCATTATGATAAGCTTGGTACTTTGGGTGGTCATGTTATTTTTTTAAACTTAGGAGAGCAAGTTAGAACAAGTGAAATAGGCGAAGAATTAGGTACTTTTACTAGTTACATGACCGCTTTTTCATTGTCCTATGGAGCTTTAATATCTGAAAAGAAATCATTTGGTATTAACTCAAAAATTTCCTATCAGCATCTTGTTGAGATAGGTGCCGGAAGTGAAAAAGGAAAAGGAACCTCACTAGACTTTGGTTTTGATTTTGGCTATTTACATAAGGACTGGCTAGTTGACGATTTAACGTTTGGTTTTAATTTGTCAAATATAGGTCCAAAAGTATCTTTTATTGATCCGGATCAAGCTGATCCGCAGCCTACTAATTTGACGCTAGGGTTTAATTATGGTATCGTTAATTCTGAATTTAATAAATTAAATATCGTTTATGATGTTGACAAACTGCTTGTTGCTTCTTATCCTGATATGGATTGGGATGATAATGGATATATAGGCGGATATGATGAAGATGGTAACCAGAGCCCAGGAAATGATTACAACAATAAAGGTCAAATAGAGATCGCTCACACAGATCCCATTTACTTAGCGCTATTTACTTCATGGGTTGATGATTGGTTTCTTGGTGGAGATATTGACAAAGCAGTTTCAGGCGAATATGGTGATAAAGTAATTGGTGGATGGAATTGGGATGAGTCAATGGATTTAAATGGCAATAATGAACCTGATGCAAGCGAGATGACACAAACTGATAATGTAAATCCTGGTGATGATAGTTGGGGGACATATAATGAGTGGGGTCAGAAAGAAGTCGGCAATAGTAACGACAGAAGCTTATCCGATGAATTAGATAAATTAGTCCACAATTTTGGATTGGAATATTGGTATGGAGAATATTTTGCTATAAGAACTGGTTATTATTATGATAAAACCGGGAAAATCAGTAACCCTACTTTTGGGATTGGGCTTCGGTTTGCTGGATATGGGTTTGACTTTGGGTACACTTACGGAGAGCCAGGACATCCATTAACCAATACGATGAGATTTTCACTTAATATGGAACATTAGTTTTTCTTGTGAAAATCAGTTTTTTTAAAAGTCTGATAATTCCAATCGTCAGCTTACACTTGTTTACTAATGCAGAAATTTTAGGTGACCTTAAAATTTGTGCTTTAATGGTAGAATTCCAACTTGATTCCAAAGAAAGTACTACAGGCGATGGTACATTTCTTCAATCGATTGAGGGCATAGATTGTGATTTATATCACATAGATCCTCCTCCTCATGACAATAGTTATTTTTATTCTCAACTTAAAGCGGCTAATAATTATTTTAGATCCGCCTCATATGGGAAATTTGGTTTAGATATGGTTTCAAGCAACGTTATGCCTTCAAATGCTTCTACATATACACTACCTAATGAAATGTCATATTATTATCCCTACAATCAAGATAGTTTAGCTGAAATAAGACTCGTAGAACTTTATGAACAATCTTTGCAAGTTGCTTATGCTGCTGATGAAATAGACTTTTCCGTCTATGATTTAATTCTAGTATTTCATGCTGGTATAGGTCAAGACTTTTCATTGCCATTTTTAGATCCAACACCCGAAGATATCCCTTCTACTTTTATTGATTCTGAAATGATTAAGTCAGCCATAGGTAGTAGCGGAATTCCCATTGGCAATACCGTTATAAATAAAGGCGTAATTCTTCCTGAATCTCAAAACCATTTAAATTTTGATATTTCTAATTCTATGTTTGCAGGTGAGCCAGATCCTTGTGATTACCAATTTGGTTTAAATGGAACACTTTCACTAATGATTGGATTTGCAATAGGTCTTCCGCCTTTGTGGGATATTGAAAATGGGAAGAGCAGGATTGGTGTTTTTGGATTGATGGATCAAGGTTCTAATAATGGTAGGGGGCTAATACCTTCTCCTCCGGATCCATGGTCAAGAGTCTTTGCAGGGTGGGAGGCCCCAAACACTATAACATCAAGTTCACTAGTCTACTTACCAAAGAGAGGCGAAAATAATTTAATAAAAGTTGAAATTAATGAATTTGAATACTTTTTAATTGAAAATCGTAACAATTATTTTAAACCAGGAGTAAGCATAGACTCAATAAGATATAAAATATATCAAAATACAAATGACTACCCATCATTTATCAAAAGCCTAGTTGATTCTGTACAAGTAGAAAAAGATGAAAATGGCGTTTTGGTTAAACTACCTAATTATGATCTAGGTCTACCGGGAGCAGGTTTACTTATTTGGCATATTGATGAAAGATTAATTAGTGATGGTATTAATTCTTATGAAATCAATAAAAATATAAACCAACTAGGAGTGGATTTAGAGGAGTCTGATGGTGCACAAGATATAGGATATGATTCATTTTTTATGTTTGATGACCCTTCTGCTGGTTATTTTGGGGATATGTGGTTTGCAGAAAACCAAGAATACTTTAGAGCAAATCCTCAAAACGAAGGTGTATTGCCGGTTTTCAGTTCACAAACCTATCCCAATACAAATTCAAACGATGGCTCAAATAGTTATTTGTCTTTTGAAAATATTGGTTCTGCTGAAGATACGATTTCATTCAATATTTATAATTCTCTAAAACCGTATGGTTTTAGAGACGCTCGTGCTGCTCACAGATTGGGCTTCAAACCAGACGCTTCCGAAAATAATATTCTAGTGGGCGGTGATGACTCGCTTTGGTTTACATCAAAATTTGGTATTGTTACTAAAAAATCTTTTCACAAAATAAATTCAAATCAATTGACTGTTGGGTTTTTAAAAGTAGATGAAGATTTATTTTTAGAAGTTTATGAATATTATGAAGATAGCGTTTCAAAAATAAATTATAAGTTTCATGACTCTTTTGAACGTTTAGAATTTTCTAGTTCATTAGATATTGATTCACTGATATATCCTATTTATAGTGATGATTTTTCAAGCGTTTCCTATTTAAATGAAAATGATTGGAAATTGCATAAAGAAAATATTTTTGGTAAAAACTTTTCATATAGATTAGATAGGGCTCAAGGATATTTAATTAGTTCGAGTATTAATGATATTGAAAATTTGCTAATAGATAATATATCAACGGCATCTGTTATTGGCATTGATATTTCGTTAAATGCTAGTTTAAATGCTTTGGTTGTTGATAATGAGGGCATCATAACAGCATATGATAATAGTCTTCATGTTATGGCTGGATTTCCTCTGAATAAGAAAACTTCTGGCAAAGTATTAGCAAAAGATGTAATTGGTAATGATTATCCTGAAATTATTGTTAAATCTTTAGATTCTAGCAAAATATTTATTTATGATTACAAAGGTTTACTTTTACAGTCCATTTCTAGTTCTAAAGATGATGATATCATGTTTTTGCATACAGTTAATCAAAAAAACCATCTTTTTACAAAGTATAATGTTTTCGTTTTCGATGCTGAAACTAATGATAGAGGCAATAGCTGGAGTAATGTAAATGGTGACTTAAAGAACTCAAGGAAATTAGAATTAAACTATACTTCAATGTTTAACAGTGATGATTTGATTTTAAGAGCATATTGTTATCCAAATCCTGTTAAGTATGTATCTACTTCTAAAATTAGAGTTGAAACTTTTGATGCTAAAAGTATGATCTTAAAAGTTTACGATTCAAATGGAACATTTGTGGAAAAGTATTCGAAAAATATTCCATTTGAAGGGTCTCAAATATCAGAATGGGATTTTGATACGACAGAGCTAGAGTCGGGTATCTATTTTGGCCGATTAAATGTCAAGCCACTAGATTCTAATGGCAAACAAGATTCTGAAACATTAATTAAAATTGCTGTAATAAAATGATATTTATTCTTAGTGTTATTATTGCTTTTCACGCAACTTTGACTGGCCAAGCGAAATATAATCATCCAGAACTAAATTGGTATACTTTTGAAACCGAAAATTTCATGATTCACTATCATGAAGAGACTGAAATTTCTGCAAGAGAAG
>Ga0209091_10005029_pt1 | contig 10156 bp, 3 predicted proteins | sample ArcticOcean_MG_C_6_FD_187438 | JGI IMG/M metagenome (GOLD analysis project Ga0209091, IMG submission 187438) | Marine microbial communities from western Arctic Ocean - ArcticOcean_MG_CB8_128 (SPAdes) (version 2) | ecosystem: Environmental > Aquatic > Marine > Oceanic | place: Arctic Ocean... | reverse complement strand
ACATCTTCAACGGCGGCGGCGGCCGTCATGAGGAAGGGCGGCGATCCGCAGATGCAACAGCAGCAGCAGCAACAACAACAATCTACTAGAAACCAATACGATAATAGAAAAGGCAGCTCGAGCATACCGTATCCGCAAGCGAGAGATAGTGGTCCTCCGGTGTTTACCACAAGGCTCGGAGTCACGGAAACTTTACGAGAAGGTAAATTTTTCGCTCAAATTCTCGAACGTTCCGTCGCCAACGAACTGTGGCAACTGTTACAGAAAGAATACGCGAGCGACGATCAGGACGTGAAAGCCCCGCCGCCTGGTTTTGAACCGAAACTGAACGATCTCGTTGCGATTAAATCCCCGGAAGACAACAGCTGGTACCGCGCCACGGTGAATTATCGAGACGAAAACACGAAAGAATTGGATGTCATGTGCATCGATTTCGGTCACAACGAACGCATATCCATTCGCCGCGCGAGACCGTTGCACTCCAACGTCTCTTTGAACGCGTACCCTCCCCAAGCGAGACTGTGCCAGCTTGCTCACATTGCCATGCCGAGTCGTCACAGCGATTACAAAGATGTCGCTGAATCTGAGTTTCAACGCCTCGTCCACGGCGGGGAATTCCACGCCATCGTCGACGCGCGCATGAAAAAGTTTGACTTTGATCACGCTTGGTCATCCGCCGTCGACGCGCGACCAGAGCTTACTTTGACGATATGGTCAGTGGAAGACGACAAAGATGAAGAATCAAGCAATACCAAGAAAGACTCGAAACTCGCGAAACCGTACTCTCCCGAACAGTTCCTCCCGGAACGTTCCGTGCAAGGCGTCCTCGCCGCCTCCGGTTTGTGCCGCATGTCCCGATTCAAAGTCGGGTACACGCAAACCTCCGAAGACAACCGCGAAGCCATCCACGGCGAAATCGACAAGGCGAGACGAGAGCACTGTGGCATGTTCGAATACGGCGACGTCGATTCCGATTGGGAGAGGTAGAGAAGAACTCGTTGTTAACAATTTATTAAACGAGTTTTTCACGAACGAGCGAAAGCGAGAGAGAGAAGCGAAAGAAAGAGAAAGAGATCGCAAACGCGAAGAAGAAGAAGAAGAAGAAGAAGAAGAAGACTAAAAGACAACACGATACGTATGCATATATACATATAAACTTATATTTAAATAAAGAGAGACAGAGAATACTTACTATACCATTTCATTTTACAAAGTAGTATTCGCCGCGGAACATTTGAACCCTACACCCTAAGCTTATCTTAGTTCTCTCTCTGAGTTCTGACTGGACATTCCAACGGCGATACGCCACACTAAAGCTTACGTGGCTTTTAAACGAACCACTCGTCGTCGCAAACAACAACATGTTATCCTGCGCATCCTCCTCCTTAGCGTCGTCCTCTCGATTTTCCGCCGTCGCGTCGACATCGTCTCCATCGTCATCCTCCTCTTCCGTCAGACATCATCAGAACCAACAGCACCATCGGGAAAACCACTTTTCCCCCGCGAAGAGATACTTACGCAGCAGCAGACATCGAAGGAGAGCGACGCATAGAATTTCCGCCGCCTCAACCGACGGCGTCGACCTCACCCGTTCCGGTAAGAAGCGAGTCGTCATCACGGGAATCGGCGCAATAACCGCGTTAGGCCACGACGTGGATGAATTCTATTCGAGATTGCTCGACGGGGAAAGCGCGATAAAACCAATCACAAAGTTCGACTGCTCGAACATCACGACCACGTTCGCGGGGGAAATTCGAGATTTCGACGGGTGCGACGGGTTAGTCGCACCCAGGATGGTGAAAAGAGCAGATCCGTACATTTCGTTCATGATTGCGGCGGCGAAGAAAGCGTTGATTGGAGCAGGGTTGGATATGCGAGAAGGAGAAGCTGAAAACTTTAACAAGTTGGATAAACAGCGGTGCGGCGTGGTGATCGGATCGGCCATGGGCGGGATGCACAGTTTTCAGCAAGCGAATTACGAGTTGTGGACACCGGGGCGAGGGTCGAAGAAAATGAATCCGTTTTGTATTCCGTTTGCGATTACGAATATGGGCGGCGCGTTAGTCGCGATGGATTTGAAATTTATGGGACCAAACTATTCCATCGCGGCGGCGTGCGCGACGGGGAATTTTTGCATGATGAATGCGATGGATCACATAAGGAACGGGGAGTGCGATTTGTGCTTAGCCGGGGCCTCGGATGCGGCGGTTTTGAGCAGCGGGATTGCCGGATTCGCGGCGAGTAAAGCGTTGTCGACGAGAAACGACGATCCGGAAGGCGCGAGTCGACCGTGGGATAAGAATAGAGACGGGTTCGTCATGGGGGAAGGGTGCGGAGTTTTGTGTTTGGAGTCGTTAGAGAGCGCGTTGGCGAGAGATGCCCCGATACTGGCAGAGATTTTGGGAGGTGCGGCGACGTGCGATGCGCACCACATGACCGAACCGTTACCAAACGGGGCCGGGGTGAGGTTGGCCATCGGTAGGGCGTTGAAAAACGCCGGCGTGTTGGCGGAGGATGTGAATTATATCAACGCGCACGCGACGAGTACTCCAGCAGGAGATTTAGCCGAGCTAAGGACGATTACGGATATATTTGGCGAGAATAGTGAGTTGAAGATTAACTCGACCAAGAGCCTGATTGGACATTTGTTGGGCGCGGCGAGCGCGGTCGAGGCGGTGGCGGTGATCAAAGCCATTGGGACCGGCGAGTTGCATCCGAATAAGAATTTGGAGGACCCTGACGAAGGTGTGCGAACGGATTTGTTGGTGGGCACGACGAAGGAGAAGTTAAAGGTGAAGGTTGCGTTGAGTAACTCGTTTGGATTTGGCGGCCATAATTCGGCAGTTTTGTTTGCGGCGTACGATCCGAAAGCTGATACCTTCTGTCGAGCGGCTTCGGCGTAGAGAGAGTGAAAGGGACAAAAAGAGAGGAGAAAGAGAAAGAGAAAGAGAACTTTTTTATAATAATGACAGTACCAGTGGTACCAGGTACCAGTACATACCACGGGATATAATGAATTACATATCTATTATCACGCTAATGGCATTGTTGTTGTCGTTCCCGTCGTCGTCGTCGTCCTTATCGCTTTATCTTCAAGTTCAAGCTTCTTTTCCTCTTCTGCTCCTCATCGTTTGGTACAAATAACTGCCGAGAAACCAATCCAAGCTTTGCCTCTTGAAGTGTACTTGTATGTTCAGCGCAGTTATTATCGAGATTATCATACAAAGAATTGCAACGATGCCGTACAAATTGAATAAGGTCTCCACGTTCACCTCTTCCGGTGGGTCCATAAAAGTACTAAACTGCGGCGGGAAGTACGCCAAGAAACCCGATATACATGCCGACACAGGAAACTTGAACCCGTGTCTGGGGTACGAGGAGTGAGTGACTGAGGTTAAGAAGACAAGAAACAAGTGTATGCACTCTTGCCGGAACAGTACCCTTAGCATGTCGTTACAGTCGTATCGCAACACTCCATTGCCATTAGTATCGTAGTCGTATTGTGGTGGTCTCAAAGAGCAAAACTTTTCAACCGAAGCGCGTTGGTATCGCATTATGGATCCGTGCGCGCCACACACTATCGACAAACACATGATCGAAGTTATGCCCGCTCTTTTGTACCGGTCAAAAAGATCCTGTTTACGTCCACTCCAATAACCGAATATTGAAATATCACGTTTAAAGAACAAGTGCACTATATGAACGCCCAAAATGACGCTAATAAAGGCGACGGGAACAGCAATCCTTCCCCAGATTCCCACCGGGGAAACGATTTCGCTCGAAAACTGCGACGCGTACTTCATGCCAAACAGCAAGTTGAGCACTACGTAAAGACTCAAAGATCTAAAACGACATTTGTCGAGTACGAGCGCATTCACGTAGCCGCGATAGAGCTCAAACGCTTCCATATCATCTTTGAAAGCACCTGTCGATGGACCCACAGCACGAATAGCTTTTCGTTCGTTCCGCTCCGATAACTGCTGCGGCACCAAAGCAGCGTGTCCGAAAATTATGAAGAGGAAGTTTCCCATGAACTTTACAGGAATAACAAAAGGTATCAACAATAGCTTCCCGCAAAGTTGGGAATAACTCGACCATGTCGGATCGACGAGCATAACGTTCGTTATAGACGCATACCATTCCGTATTTTTCCCGAAATACGAGTCTTGTCCTTTCTCTTCGCCGGTGTCGTGCGGGATTTTTTTCACTTCCATAGACCAGCACACGACATCTATTTGAATCGCCTGCAGTTCTATCAAGATAGTCGGACACATGCGCGCAAAGGTCGGGTCGCTCGAACACTGCGTGACTACTGCCGAAAGCGGATGACCACCGAGATCTCCATACAAAAGTCCAGTGTGCCATAACGTGAACACCGTGCCGACGTCCTTCACGAAGCCACATCTCGAGCACAATCGATCGATTTTGTTCTTGAATTTCTTTCCAAACATCGTTGGCTCCATGAGGAAAGCCTGAAACTGCTCGGCACTTTCCTTTTCCATAAACAACAAGCACGGTTTAGGCGCCGAGAATAATTGTAAACCGTCTTCGTCTTTAAACTCGAGCTGGAAAAACAAATTCGATATCTTCGGCGCACTCGAAGAGGAATCCATCGCGCGCAGATGATCGTCGAAACAATCTTTCGGAAATTTACAAGTACTCCCTTCGAGTATGAAGTCTTTCTGGTGCGTGACCACGGAGCCAAACTGCCCGTACATGCGAACAGATTTGATCACTTTATTGTTTCGATATAAATTAGCTTCCTTTTCATTGTTGCAGTCAAACATTCGGAGAAAAATCTTCTCTCCTACGACTGCGACGTACGGCGCTACAGACGTATTCGGCCAGGGACTCGCCGTTTGCGTGCGCACTCTGCGACGACGACGACTTCCACTTCTGAATGATTCTCCAGAAGTTGCGCTATCGCTACCAAGAGCGTGCGCGTGCGACGAGACGAGCTCTTCCGACGCCGCGTCCCAGTACGACGCGCAATAACTCATCGTTTTATTTAACAAACTAAATCGATTGCCGCCTCTGTTCGCTTCGTTGTCGCTCTCACCGTCTTCGTTTTCATCATCGTCCATCTCTCCCAAACAAAATCTGTTTCCCGCGAGCAGCTCGTCGCCGCCCTCTGACGCGCGCACGTGCATGTTCTCGTATTGTTGCCACGTAAACAAAACGCTTCCTCGACCGAGTTGCGCTATTACTGCCTTATCGCTACTACTATCACATTTCCTATTTTCCTCTTCAATCCATCCAACCGCGTTTGCAATTTGCGCGTCAACCGCGCGATCGCTCCCGAGCAAATCTTCCGGATGGCAATCCGCGCGAAGCGAACGGTGCGTCACTCGAAACTGCTCTTCGTATCCGCTTCTTTCTCTTCTCCGCGTCGTCGAACATTCGCACGTATCTATTCCATTCACATCGTCGTCATCATCACCATCATCCGTGATGATCAAATAGCGGCGCTCGCACGCATCATTCTCATCCAAACGTATCCTCGTCTTCATCCTCCTCCTCCCTAGCAAAAAACTTTCCCCCGAGTGCTCGTCGCGCTCGTTCCCTACGGACACCCCCCACGCCTCCTCTTCCTCATCCTCATCCGCAGTAGCATCATCACAATCGAATTGGTAGTTTTTAAAAACGCCTTTCGCCGCATCTCTGTCGTCTCTTCCTTTCCTCCCTCCTTTGATGATGTGAGCCACAGTGTTATTCGTATTCAGCAGCAGCCTGTGCGCGTTCTTCTGTTGTCGTCGTATCCGCGAGTTGTTGTTGTTGTTCCTCGAATTTCGAGATGATCTTTTTTCCCCGCTAACAACTTTCTCGAGCCTTTGAATCGTAAACAACGCGCTTTCCCTTCTCTTTTCGTTCTTTCTTTTCCTCTTGAAGTTGTTGGAGGAAAAGGAAGATGAGGAGGATACCAACGCGTAGTCGCGATTGGGTTCCCAATGATACTCTTCTTCGTCCTCGTCGTCCTCGGAGTAAAAGTTCGTCGATGGCATCTCAATTAATTAATTCGTTTAATTTATTCGTACGGAAAAAATGCGGAAAATCTTCTCTGAAAACGCCAAAAATTTAGGCAAAAACGAGCGAGAAGACAACGAGCGAGAAAAAGCGAACTTTGATGCGAGCGTATCCTCATATGCGAGAGTATATTAGGAGGAGGAGGAGGAGGAGGAGGAGGAGTATGGTACTTAATAATAATATAAATAGTATTACAACCAATTCAAGGAAAAGACGGAACTCAAAACGAACGCGGCGCCTAACGCGAAAGCGACGGAACTGGCGGCTAATCCGATGTATTTCACCATTTGCGGATTTTCTTTTTCGAGTAACGTCGTCCCGGCGCCGAGGAAGGCGGTGTATCCACCCATAGCGACGATGGTGCCGAAGAAGAAGGATCCGAGGAAGGAGTAGGCTTCGAGTTTTGGGAGGGTGAGCGCCGGGAGGAGGAGAAAGAGGGAGTCTGGTTGGAGACCGTGGATGGTGCCGGTGATGTAGGTCCAGGAGATGCGGGAGGCTTCCGAGGAGGCGCCGAGGCGGAGCGGGGAGAGCCGGTGTTCGTGAGACTGTTCGACTTCGTCGTAGCTTTCGCCGCCGTCGTCGCTAGAGCCGTGAGAGTGAGAGTGGGAGTGGGAGTGTCCGCCGTGGGAGTGGATGTGCGAGTGACCGTGGCCACCGCCGACTTGTTCCCAGAATCCTAAGCACCCGATGAAGATGAGCGTTAAACCGACGATGGCTTGGCCCCATTGGCCGATGATTTCCGTGTTCCACGGGATTCTGTTTCGCAAAAGCATGAACAGAAGACCGAAGATTATTTGACCGGTGTTGTGACCGAATCCCCAAAGCGCACCGAGGAGCGCATTTTTCGCTCGAGACGGACCGACGGATAATGGCGTCAACGCGGCTAAGTGGTCCGCGCCAGTGAGCGTGTGTAAACCGCCGGCGAACAAGCCAGCCCAGGCAGATTTCAAAACCGGATGGAAGAAGGAATGGAACGCCACGGAAGATTCCGCGACGGCAGCGGTAACAGCTTCAGAGATGAGCGTTTGTAACATCACGCCTTGCGGTTTGAACACCGTGCCTAACGCACCAAAGATGCCCACCAACGTCAAAGTGACGATTAAGAACTTAACGCGCTTGGAAAGGCGCATGGAATTTCGCGGTCCAAACGTCGCCAGCAAACGGGTCGAGTTCACGGCTACTAACAACGTCGCGCCTTCGTGTACACACACGGCTAACCAAAGCGGGAACGCGCCGAACAAAGCTGGCAAGGCGGATCCGAGAATAGAGCAAATCGCCAAGAAAATATTTTGCTGTAAAATATTTCGCGTCATGCGCCCGAGCGCAAAGAGCTCTGGAACCGCTGAAATCACCGACATGGATCCACCACTCATCACCGTGTCTTTGCTTTGAAGTTGTCCTTGTCCAGTTTGAAGCAACAAGACGTCCGCGGCAGAAGACGCTGCATCTGAAGGCGTCGAGCACACGGCGATGCCAACATCTGCCGCCGCCAATGCCGGCGCGTCGTTAATACCGTCACCAATCATAGCGACGCTTACTACTTTGCCATTTTCTTCTTTTTTGCCATCTTCTCTCGCAGATTCTACGTGAGCTAACTTTTTATCCGGAGTCAATTGCGAAAATACCGCGGCTGGTTCGATGCCAACTTGTTCGGCAATCGCCAACGCTGACGCAGTCGCGTCGCCGGTGAGCATGCGCACGGTCTGTCCTCGTTTCCGAAGGGTATCGACGGCATCCTTCGCTTCAGCGCGCGGTGCGTCGGAGTATCGAAAGACCGTAGCATCGGGCGAAGAAGACGAGCACAGAACCGCGATTGCTTCGCCGGCGCTTCTGTGTTCCTCCGTTGCTCGCGCGACTACTTTTTCTTCTTCGCTCGAGTTCTTCCCGCGACGGCACTCTAAAGCCCACGACGCGGTTCCAAATCTGAAGACTTCGCCGTTAATTTCACCTTCAACACCTTTACCGTGCTCAACTTTGTAGTTTTTCACGTCCAAAGAGCTACGACTCGCGCTGCTATCGCTGCTGTTGTCACCGTTACCGATATAATTGACGGTGGCTTTAGCAATCGGATGCACCGAACCTCGTTCCAACGCTTTCGCAACGCGCACGCTCTCCTCGTCGCTTCTTTTAAACGCTAAGCTCGCGATGCTCTCTTCGCCTAATTCCACGTTTTTTATTTCCACGATGGACATTTCACCAGACGTCAAAGTGCCAGTTTTGTCTAAACACACGAGATTGACGTTTGCGAGCGCGTCCAGAGTTCGCCCGCCTCTGATGAGGATACCTCTTCTGGCCATCGCGCCAATCGCCGCGACGTACACTAACGGAGACATGAGCAGCGCGCACGGAGCAGCTGCAGATAAGAACGCAAACGAGCGGTACATTGCTCCTCCTCGACCTAAAAAGGGAACTCCGAACACGAGAGGCGCCATCACCATCGTCGCAAAGGTTATAAACAAAATAATCCTAGAGTACTTATCGCCAACGTCATCAATTAATCGACTCACTCGCGGTTTGCGTTGTTGCGCTCTTTCGGTGAGCTTTGCAATTCTCGCCGGTGTGCTATTTTCGGAAGACTGCGAAGATTTAAGGATCAATACTCCGTCAATGTTCATCGCGCCGGCTGGAATTTCGTCGCCGATTCTGCGTCGCACGGGCAAAGCTTCGCCCGTAATGTGTTGAATAGACACTCTCGCTGAACCGTGAACGACGATGCCATCTAAAGGAACTTGCGTCCCCGCTTTAACATAACAATAGCTCCCGACGGGCACTTCCGAAGCGCGCATTTTCCGCTGCGATCCTTCGATGGGGTCTCCAGTCGCGCCGTCGATGTCGACGACATTCGCAAACGGCGGCACCGTTTTCCACAACGCTTTTAAATCGCCTCGCGCATGTTGCGTCAATCTATCTTCCACGTAGTGCGCGGATGCAAACAACACGAGCAACAGCGCGCCTTCAAAGGCGCACCCGAGTAAAACGGTACCAAACACCGCCAGCGTCGTGAGCACGTGCACGTTAATGTTACCCCTCGCGACTTCATACAAGACGTCCACAAATTCCGGTGTTCCAGCGAATAGATACACCAACGCCGTCGCCGACGACGAAAGCCACGCCGCGGTAGCGCCGGGGACAATCGACGCGACGTTGAGCATGGCACAAATCGACGTCGAGACGTGGCAAAATCCAGCCACGAGCAACAAGCACCACGACAATACCGTCAAACTCCCTCGTCCTCGCAAATATCCAGCCGCCGCGTTCAACTTTGACTTTGTTAAAACCACGTCTACTACGACTTCTACTTTATTCCTCGCTCTATTTACGTCTTCATCCATGGCTAAAGCACCGCCGTGCGAATGGTTGCAACATCCGCCGCCTCCTATTCTGTTATTTCTATCCTCCTCTGAGTCGTCGCAATAATTTTCGTCGTCAATCTCCGAACTCGAGAGATCGCTGATCGTAGCGGTTTTGTCCGCGATATCTAAAGAAGATAAAGAGGCACTTTTCTCCTTCCCATCCAACATCCCGGCTTGTTGCAAAAAGTCGCTCTCGTCGTTCGAGATGTCGTAGGACACTCCCGCGCCGTTGCCAGAACTCGCATTACTGCTGCTGCCAACGTTCTTTCCGCCGCTGGTTTCAAAACCTCCTCCTCCTTTCCCGTCCAATCGGTTGGAGTTCCTGGGGACAATCGTCGTCCGTTTTTGTCCCCAAGGGTCGGAGGAGGAGGAATCTTCTCTCGATGATGATAGCGATGATGACATCCACTTTGAGGATGATTCTCCCATCGTTTGGTGGACGTTTTTATCGCCAAAGTATGCCTCGCATTTGCGACGACGACGATTTCGACGACTCTCAGGAGAAGAAGAAGAAGAAGATGATGATGACGCTGAAGCCGTCGCCGCCAAATCGAACGTTTTCCTCGCGCGTAATGTTTTTCTCTTCTTCTCGATTCTCGCTCTCGCATTCGTCCTCCATCTTCTCGATTTGGGCAACAACAGAGACGAATTCATCCTTATTCTCGTCCTTTCGCTCGACAGAGAGGCGTTTGAGGTTCCCCCAGAAGAGGAGGAAGACAACAACGAAGGAGTGAACATATCTTCTTGTGGGGAATTCCCCCACAAAAAGGGTCTATCTC
>Ga0209091_10005028_pt1 | contig 10156 bp, 14 predicted proteins | sample ArcticOcean_MG_C_6_FD_187438 | JGI IMG/M metagenome (GOLD analysis project Ga0209091, IMG submission 187438) | Marine microbial communities from western Arctic Ocean - ArcticOcean_MG_CB8_128 (SPAdes) (version 2) | ecosystem: Environmental > Aquatic > Marine > Oceanic | place: Arctic Ocean... | reverse complement strand
CCTATAATCCCCACGCACTTCTTCGTCTAAGTCTCGCTGTGCTATTAAACTAGATATTGAGTCAATAATAACTACACAATTAGGATGTGCTTTTACTAACTTTTCCACAGCCCCAAGATATTGTTCAGCACTTAGTGTTTCATTCTCAGATTGAACAACAGTTATTTTATCTGCTTGTAATCCTTCAACACCTTCAAAGTTTTTTGTGCTTAATCTACCTTCTACATTAACATAAAAAATAGGACGACTTCCATATTCTTTTTTCTGGCAGGTAGCAGCAAACTGTAAGGCTAGTGTAGTCTTTCCACTCTTGGGGTCTCCAATCATTTGAATCCAAGTTCCTTCTCTAAATCCTCCCCCAAGAGAATAATCTAAAGCAGGACTTACAGGAATAGTTTGCATGTTTTTTAAGTCTTGAAATACCTCAGCTCCATTAACAAGAATGTTACCGTATTTCTTTGTAATTGTCTTTAAGTTAGCATCACTCATTGTCTAGATCCTTTAGTTTAGATAAAGCGCTCTTTTTTCCGAACGGCTTTTTATTAGTAGAAAGGGTTGTGTCTTTGTAGGCAATCTCTTTTATCTCTCGGCTGTTGATTATCTCTAACTTAGCCTGCTCTTTTTTAATCAAGTCGGGTAAGAATTTAACCCTAAGAGAATATATACTCTTACCCCTGTAAGAATTGAGGGCATTTATTATTGCTTTTTCTTCAAATTTTTTAAGAAGCTGGTATCCTTTTGTAACCTGACTTTGAAATTTCTTTTTCCATTTGTCAGTGTTCCATAAGGCATAGGCTGGTTTTCCTACGTTTTCTTTTTCTGCTTCTCTGAGGCAAACCATCTCAGCTATATATTGGGCTGCGTTACAAGGTTGTCCCGTCGTTTTGTGTTTGTAGCCTTTGTTCATCTAGTATTCCTTTTTTAGCAATTATACATTCAGGAGACTCGTAAGGGTCTCTTTCTTCAAATCTTTCTGGAATTAATTCTGGAAGTCTCCAAGTTCTCACCTTGAGCTTTCCTTCATTTAAAACCCCAATATTAAACGTGTGTAGAGTCATGTCTCCAAATATCAAAGCTCCTGCACCCTTGCAGAAAAAATAGCCGTCATGGTCAGCACCAATGTCTTCTACGTGAGACCGATTTCTGACTTGCATGTTTACAATATGAACATCGTTTTGTTTGCAATAAAGCCTAAGTCTAATCCAAGCACTGCTAGGTTCTATATCAGGTCTTCCATCGTCTTGATAAATCGTATCTCCATTAGACAAGGTCGCAATCCAAATAGGATTGTTGTCTGCATACTGATTGACGTAGGAATCAAACTTTTTAGACAAAAAGATAGTCATTTTTTCTTTATGATATGAATAGCGTTTGAATGTCTAGGTTTAGCCTTAGATTTAGTTTCATCAGAGAGTTGAGAAGCTGCTGGCGTCATGATAGTTACACCTCTGCTATCTTTATGACCCATTAATTCTCCCACTTGAGATGGAGACTGTTTTGCTTCTGAAACATGACCAGTGTCATTTACTGTTTTTAAATGTTTATTCACTACAGATTTTGTTCTATTCAAATCCGTTGCTATTTCATCAGCATCTTTTTCAGAGTTGTTCTCAATATAGAATTTTTCTATCTTTGTTAGCTTTCCAGTTTTCTTAGCCATTGGTATATTCCCTTTCAGCCCAAGTAAATTCATTACTTTTTTTACCTGTTAGATATTTAATATAATGTTCAAAAGTTTTCTCGCTTACTTTATCAAACTTTACATGTATTGAAGTAATTTTATTAGAGTCCATTCCTTGAGGATCAAACAAATGACCTCTAAGAACTTTTATATAATGAAACTTTTTATTTGCAGTAGTATCTTCTTCTGACTCTTTGTCATGAGTTACTATATAAGCACAGGCTTTTCCTACGTCTTCGTCTTTTGTAAGAATCTTGGCATCTTCGCTATAGTACTCGTAAGATGCCGAATCAGGAGTTAAGAATTCACTTATGTCATCTGTCATTTTATTTTTTTCATATCTAGAGCAAAATTTCCGTCTTCTTCTGTCATAGCACCCAAACCTAATCCTTCAGGTGGGTTTTGATAATAACGACCTTCTAATTGATTAGCCCAGCTAGCGCCATCACAATAAGGACAATTAACAGTTATTTCAAATTTTGTATCAGTTTTTTCAACCCTTACCATTTTTAGTAATTGTTTTTCACAATCTGCACATGATATATTAGCCTCTTCAAAGTCTGAAGCATCTAATATTTTTTTATCTTCTGCCATTATGATTTTCCATCTCGTATATACTTAGTCTTTTGATCTTTGGACATTTTTCCAATTTCTTTTTCCGAGGCACTTCCAGATTTTCGCCACCATTCTTTAGGCTTCTTATCCTTTAAGTTGCCCTTTTCTTGTTTGGCTCTTTTTGCTTCTAGCTCATAACGTCCCATGTTCTTGGTGTTACTCTCAGCCAACTGACCTAAAGTTGTCGGTTCGCCTTTAACAAACCCAGTAGGGGCTTTATTAACTATGATCTCTACGCTCTTGCTGTTACATTTTTCGCAAGGAGATGGGGTATCATTAAATCCATGAAATTGTTCAAATTCATGGCTACAGTCTTGGCATTCGTAATCGTAAGCTGGCATTATTCGTAATATTTTACAGGTTGGTCGTGAAGGGCATTTAAAATTCTTGAGATAATCTTATTTCTAATTATATCATCTTCTGTCAGTTCCGCAATACCAACTCCTTCGATTTCGTCTAGTCGGTACAGTAACCTGTCAAGGCCTCCTTGCTCGGACTGTATCAAATCTGTTTGATCCATGTCTCCATTTATGACAGCTTTAGAGTCCCAGCCAATTCTGGTTATAAACATCTTTAGCTGTTCAAATGTAGCGTTCTGGGCTTCGTCTAATATCATAAAGCATTTATGAAAATTTCGCCCTCTCATATATTCTAAAGGGCATACTTCAATTTTTCCCTCATCTCTATACGCTTGTACTCTACTAGAGTTCAGTCTATATTCCATCTCTTCTAATACTGGAACAAGGTATGGATGTATCTTTTCTTCAAAGGTTCCGGGAAGAAAACCTAGACCTCTTCCTGCTTCAATAACAGGTCTAGTAACTACAATCTTATCAACTCTTCCGTCAAGCAAGTAGTCACAAGCAATACCTACTGAGACTGCTGTTTTTCCCGTGCCAGCAGGCCCTGTGCAAAGAGTAACATCATTACATTCTATTGCACTCATGTATATCTCTTGATTTTTAGTCTTAGCTTTTAAAGACTTTCTTCTTTTTGTATGCCCTGCTTCTTTAGGTTTTCTTTTGGAGGTCATTTATTTACCTGTTGAACCAAATCCATCAGTCCCCCTAACTGCATCGCTTAGTTCATCTACTTGCTGTAGTATAAATTCGGGGGTTTCTTGTATTAATAATTGCGCTATTCTATCTCCCTTGGAGACATTGTATACTTCATCGTGAGTATTTTTAAGAGCGACTTTAACTTCACCACGATAACCAGAGTCAATAACTCCAGCATGCCTATGAACACCTTTAACGCCCATTGAAGATCTATCCCAGATTAAACCAGCGTAACCGCTAGGAAGAGCTAGAGCTATCCCTGTTGATACTAATTTTGTTTCAAGGCTATCTAACACAATATCTTCGTCAGCATATAAATCCCAACCAGCGTCTTCAGTGTGTGCTTTCTCTGGCAGGTGTGCTGTTTCTGTTAGCTTCTTAACCTCAAAGAATTGGGTCATCAAAAATCGTCCTCTATATTTCCGACTGCGTATTCTGTTACACGAGTCTCAAAGAAGTTTTTACATTTTTCTAGGTCGATAATTTCACTCATCCATGGGAACGGGTTCTTTGTATCTTCATACTGACTAGGAAGATTAAGACTCTCAAGCCTACGGTTAGCTATATATTGAACATAATCAATAAACATTTCGGAGTTAAGTCCGAGTATACCATTTGGTAAAACATCTCTGGCATAGTCGAGTTCAAGTTCCATAGCTTTGTCGATATGATCGAGCGTTTCTTTTTCAAACGCTTTAGTCCATATTTTTGGATTGTCTTCTCTTATTCTATTTATTAGTTTAATACCAAATTTGATATGCAAACTCTCATCTCTTAATGTGTACTGAATTTGTTCTCCAACTCCGGGTAGTTTATTCTGTCTATTAAAAGAAAGAAGCATGGCAAATCCGGAGAAGAAGAAGATCCCCTCGCATATGACATAGTACGTGATTAAGTTACGTAAGAACTCTCTTTTTCCTTCTAATGTATTGATATTAAAATCCACACGATTAATGTCCGTGCAGATGTTCATTAAGAAGACATCTTTCGCTTTGATACTTGGCACAGAATTGTAGGCTTCATAGACCTCTTCAATGTCTAATCCAAGAGAGTCACAGCAATATACTACCGTAAGATTGTGCAAACTTTCTTCATATGCTTGCCTTAAAATGTATTGGCGACACTCTGGATCAGTAACAAACTTGAAAACACTTAGCAGTAGATTGTTAGCGACTAGGGATTCTGAACCAGCGAAGAAGCCTAAAGATCTTTTGATTACTAATTTTTCATCTTCAGTTAAAGAATCTCCCCTCCATTGCTCTATATCTTTAGCCATAGATATCTCTGTAGGCATCCAGTTATTAGCTGCACCATCTATGAATAAATCCCACGCCCATTTATTGGTATGGGGAAGTATCTGATTAACTGCGGCTACTTTATCCGAAATAATTTCTTTAGTTTTTTTCATCTTTTTCTATTCTTTTAATCATTTGAAACAACAGGTCTTTTACTCTTTCGAATTCCTCAGGCGATAGTTCAACTATATATTTTAACGGAGAGGTCGCTGACTGTCTATATTCTTGAAATATCATTGACAGCTTTCACAATCTGGGTCTGTGATTAAGCAGGCTTTTCCAAGATATTGTTCAGTTATATCGTTTGAATCTTCTTTAGGAGCATCAACGGTTGACTTTTCAAGCCTTGTTGCAGCTTTGCTTCGTAAATAATACGTAGTCTTTAAGCCTTGCTTCCAAGCATATGTGTAAATGTGATTGAGGTATTTAAGACTTGTACCTTTATTGTATAGGTTAAATGATTCTCCCATGTCAATCCATTTCTGTCTTTCTGCCGCAGCTTCAATTAATGTCTCTGCACTGACATCAAAAGCTGTTTTAAATTCTCTTTGCATGTCTTCTGGAAGGTCGATAGACATAACGTCACCATCGGCTGTTTTCAAAGCGTTAATTAGTTCCTGACACCATATATCTTTCTTCTTTGCCATTTCTACAAAATATTCATTAATCATTGTGAATTCACCACTAAGTGTGGAATAAACAAACAGCACAGAATAATCAGGCTCTATCGATTGAGAACATCCCTGTATATAAGAAATAGTTGCCGTGGGAGCGATAGCCATTACGTTTGAGTTGCGCATTCCATGCTCTTGTATATGTTCTCGAACTTTATCCCACTCTAGAGTCTCAAAATCTTTTATCTGGTACTGATTATCGTTCCCTCCTTTTGGATGCTCAGGAAGCCTATCGTTCATTAATCTACAGTATGTATCAATCGGTAGATTACCATGACTCCATTCTGAACCCTCGTATGACCAATAAGCACCTTTTTCTTTAGCTAATTTAGAAGAGGTAAGAATAGCATGATAAGAAATGAATTCTTGAATCTTTCCACATAAAACAACAGCTTCTTTAGAATCGTAATCAACGTTCAGTTTATGAAGCAATCCATGAGTTCCCATGACACCAAGGCCGACTGGGCGGTGACGAACATTAGACTGGTGAGCTTCTCTTGTGGGGTAGAAATTTAAATCAATAACATTGTCTAACCCTCTAACGGAAACTTCTACAGTTCGTTGTAATTTTTTCCAGTCAATAGTCCGAACCTTAACGTGGTTTTCAAGATTAACACTTGCAAGATTGCATACAGCAGTCTCTCCTGTTTCTTCAACTTCTCCATCTTTATATACAGTTGGTTTTGTGTGTAAGAGAATCTCTGTACAAAGATTAGAAGAATGAACCACTCCCTCATGCTTGTTACTATATCTAATGTTAGAGGGATCTTTAAAAGTAACCCATGGATGCCCTGTCTCATACAAAGACTTGAGCATCTTCTTCCAGAGATCTTTGGCGTTTATAATACGGAAATTTTTAATATCCCCATTGTTTGCCATCTTCTTGTACTTTTTGTAGGCCATAGAAAATTCTTTTCCATAGGTCTCATGTAGGTCTGGACATTCAGAAGGGTCAAATAAATACCAGTCTTTACTTTTTGCGGAAGCTTCCATAAACTCGTCACATACCCACAAAGCAGTATTCATATCGTGACATCTACGTCTATCGTCGCCTGTGTTTTTTCTTAGATCAAGGAAGTCTTCAACATCAAGATGCCATACTTCCAAGTAAGCACATCCAGCCCCTTTTCTTTTTCCGCCCTGATTTACCCCAACTAGGGTATCATTGAATATCTTAAGCCACGGAATTAACCCAGAAGACTCGCCGTTAGTTCCTTTAATATAAGAACCAGTAGACCGAACAGAACTCCAATCTACGCCAAGACCTCCAGCATATTTTGATAGTCTAGCTTGGCCATGAATGGTTCCAAATATTCCATCAATAGAGTCATCTACAGTGCTAAGATAACAAGAAGATAGTTGAGAATGACAAGTCCCACTATTGAATAACGTGGGAGTAGACGGTGAGTATCTGAATTCAGACATCATGTTATACATTTCTATAGCTCGTTCTTCTTTGTTTTTTTCTTTTAAACAAAGCCCCATTGCAACTCTCATGTAGAAAGCTTGAGGAGTTTCCATTCTTCGACCTTCAATATGGATAAAATATCTATCATATAAGGTTTGGATACCAAGATATTTAAACCGGCCATCTCTAGGTTGTTCTAAATGTTCTGAGAGAAGATCTAGATCGTACTCCAGCAAAGCCTTATCGAGTCTGTCAACTTTCACTAAAGACTTTATATTCTGAACGAAAGATTTTTTATACTGAACGCCGAAAGAGTCGCTATCAACACCTTCTCCGAATACTTCTTTGTATAGACTATTTAATAGTAGTCGAGAGGCTACGTAATTATAGTTAGGTTCTTTTTCAATCTTTGCTCGTGCAGACATAATTAGAGCTATGTCTATTTCAGAAGTGGTTATTTTATTGTAGAGTTGCAGGCTTGCGTCTAATACCACTTCGCTGACAGATACGTCATCTAGATTTTTGCAAGCCCTTTCTACACATTTGTTTACCTTGTCTAAGTTTATTTCTTCTAGTCGTCCATTACGCTTCTTAACTTTAATACCTGAAGTCATACTAAATCCAATGGTTTTTAATAGAAAAAAAAGAACGACACAGTTTTACCAAGATGTTTGTTAAGGGTTAATTTTGAATTACTCTATAAGATTAAACTACCATCTTGGTGCAACAATGGCATGTCGAAAAAGTGTCGTTCTAGCTCTACTAAAAGCTTGTTTAAATTCCGACATGATATTATACACTAGAACAATTGTCTCTGCTTTTGATTTTGTTTAGAGACTATCAGTCCGTTCAAGTAATACCATCTTGAGGTAATCCAAGATCAACTCGCTTCAGACGACCTGTTTCGTCTTTCTAATCTTGACTTGCGCTCGTTCTTAAGACGTTTTTTGTCTTTTTTGCTTTTGTTTCTTACTGTCTTGCTCATCTTTATATTCTGGGTGAACCCAGACCAAATCATTGTTTTGAGCATAGGCTATCATTTTACGACCATTCTGAATTTCTGGCAATACCCATGCCCAACTATTACCAGAAATATTTAATTTTTCGGCCTTATTTTTTGTGGCCAGTCCTTCGTTAAAACTCATTCTAAAATCTCCAATCCGTGAATTGCGTGTCTTATGTCTTTTTCCAAAACGATTTCTTTTTCGAATTCTTTTCGTTTAATATCGTAAATTAATAATCTTGCTGGAGATGAACCGATAATGATTTTTCCCTCTTGTATAGCAAGACCTCTATTCCAATTGTTTACAGCTATGTCGTCTACTTGATAGGTAACATTCTTGGAACGTGGTATGTCGATAACATCCCATCCAAAAGAACCTCCTTTGCGGAATATACCAATACTACTAAAAGTAGTTAGATTCGCCACAAACATATTTTCATGCTCGTAAAAATTATGGACGAAACTGTTTTGATACGTTTTGTTTAATGGGATTGGAGAAACCTCTTTCATGGTTTCAAAATCATAAAGAGGGGTAAGCAGTCCGGCGACCCTAAGCCCATTGTTATAAACAGAAATAGAGTTTATGTGATAGTCATCGTTTTCTGTCTTCGTCTCGGCGATTATTTTTTCTTTGCCGGTAAGTTGTTTTGCAGACGGGGCATCTCTACCAAGAAGCTTCCAAAAACCTTTTGTATTAAAGTCTAAGTCCACTTTTACAATAGCGTCGTGAGCTGTAGAAGTAACCCATAGGTGGTCATCGTAAAACGCTATCTCATGGATACTTTTGAAGTAATCTCTATCTTGATAGGTTCGCTTTATTTGAAACGTCTTTTTATCTAATTCAATAAAGCCAGCAGAATCAGCAACGATAATCCGGTCACTAAGAACAGAAATGCCACGAAGACCTCGTTCCCCGCCTCTTTCATTATCGTTGATAAAATCTTTTTCATATGGGGCATGGTGAATAACCTCTTCTTTATCTGTGTCTATGACATACAAACCTCCGTGTATGCCTCCTTGTTTGGCCGCCCTAACGACCGTACTGCATATGATCTTCACGGTGGAACCTTGTTATGAAATCTTGAAAGGGTCTTGATACGTGTCCAAAGTTAAAAAATTCATAGTCTATGGTTAAGCCAGACAGGTATCGTTCATTTAATTCATAGTCTGAATTTCCAAAACCAGTATCTTCTTTGTCTGAAATTTTCTTTGAAGAATTATTAATGACAATACTATTTTCTAAACACGCCATGTAAGGAGGTATCAAACCTCCAAATACACCCATGTGTAAATTGTCTTGTAGGTCTTTTTCAAAACTGTCTATAAATTCAATATTAGTTTTTTCTAATATGTATTTTAAAAGCTTGCTTGTGTATACATGTCCGTTATTAGAAAACGGAATACCAAAATTTGTAAATGGTTTTACAATAGACCCATCCCATACAATGAATTTATCTAAGACAAAGTCGAATTCATCAGGCTTGTCTATAAAATAATCATTGATACTATAAGCATTTTGGATTACCGTGTTGTTACCAATTCGCATAGAAAAAGCGGTTATCGGTTTCTCTTTAAACAAAGCTAGCATCTCTTTGTAGGAAGGTGGAGACTTGAAGAATATATTTTCATCGTTTAAAACACATGTCAAATCTCTATCATCGTTAATTTGACTAATGATATCTTCGCTAAGATTGTCATCGTCTCTTGTGTGCCACCTGATGGGGAAATCTAAACCGTGTCTATTTTTGTAAAAAATATCCTCTTTTAACTTGTCATATCCTTGTTCAAATACCCCATTTGAACACTCATATATAACTCTTATGTCAAAAAGGTTTTTAGCATTTCTTTGTATGCTTTTTATTAGAAGTTCAAGCTGGGGTGCTTTGTCTTTAGATAGAATTATTGCGGTTATCATCGTGATAGTATTGAGTCAGGAGATACATACTTTGCAACTAAGTTAGAGTCATGCCACTCTAAGGTTTTAGTTAAACCTTCTTTGATTGAAGTCTTGGGTTCCCATCCTAATTCTTTTTTAGCTAGGGCTATATTTAAACACGACCTCTGTTTAATGTCTTGTTGGGTTTCTTCCCAAATCATTTCTTTTTCGCAATTGGCCAATTCAGAAATCATTTCGTGTAGATTTTTAATACGGTAGTCTACACCTTCAGATATATTGTAAGTGTTAGATTTACTTGAAAAAGCTATAGCTGAATAAATAGCGCTGATTGCATCGTCTATATAAAGAAAATCCCTGCTTGATTTTTTAGACCCTTGAACTTTTAAAGCTATATCTCCTTCTTGTGCAGCCCTAACGTTTGAGATAATGGATTCAATTACCTTATTCTTTCTAGGATTGAACCCACTTCCCGGCCCATACACTTCAGGAAATATTAAATTGATAGCTGTGAAGTCATCAAACTGG
>Ga0209091_10005021_pt1 | contig 10160 bp, 12 predicted proteins | sample ArcticOcean_MG_C_6_FD_187438 | JGI IMG/M metagenome (GOLD analysis project Ga0209091, IMG submission 187438) | Marine microbial communities from western Arctic Ocean - ArcticOcean_MG_CB8_128 (SPAdes) (version 2) | ecosystem: Environmental > Aquatic > Marine > Oceanic | place: Arctic Ocean... | reverse complement strand
TCTTTGTGCCATCCACGGTTAGAAAGCCGTGCACGTGAACCGCGGTAGGTGTTCGGTACCCGGCACTAGTTAGCATTGCCGGCCAGAATAGCGTGTGAAAGTTGATAATGTCTTTGCCGATGAAATGATACAGCTCTGTCTCCTGACCTTGTTGCCAGTAATTATCGAAGTTGTAGTCTGTGCGATCGCATAGGTTTTTGAAGCTAGCCATATAGCCGATCGGTGCATCAAGCCACACATAGAAATATTTGCCTGGAGAGTCGGGGATTCCGAATCCGAAGTAGGGCGCATCACGACTGATGTCCCATTCTTGCAGTTCTGTGTCTAGCCATTCTCTTAGTTTATTCGCAACCGCATCTTGCAGTGTTCCACTGCGAGTCCATTGGGAAAGCATGTCGCGGAATTCAGGCAGGGCAAAGAAGAAGTGCTCGGAATCTTTCTCGATTGGTGTCGCGCCAGAGATCGAAGAGCGCGGATCGATTAGCTCGGAGGGGCTATAGGTAGAGCCGCAGGCTTCACAGTTGTCTCCATACTGACCTTCCGCCTTGCACTTCGGGCAGGTGCCGGTGACATATCGGTCTGCGAGGAATAGCTTCTTCTCTGGATCGAATAGCTGCGTGATGCTTCTTTTACTTATATGCCCGTTCTTATCTAGAACCTTATAGATGTGCTCGGAGAATTCTCGGTTTTCTTCGGAGTGAGTTGAGTGATAATTGTCGAACTGAATCAAGAAGTCTGCAAAATCTCTCTGATGCTCATTGCTGACATTTTCGATTAGCTGCTCCGGGGTTATTCCCTGTTGTTCAGCGCTAAGCATTATCGCAGTGCCGTGTGCGTCATCGGCACAGACATAGACGCAGTCGTTGCCTCGAAGTTTCTGCAGGCGAACCCAAATATCTGTCTGAATAGCTTCCATGAGGTGCCCAAGATGGATGCCTCCATTCGCATAAGGCAAAGCACTAGTAACCAATATTTTTCGCTGACTCACGTTCGCTACCTACCAATTTTTTATGCCAATTATCACTGTTATTTAATGCGATTGCTCGGTGAAGCTCTACTGTCGCACATTGTGTTATTACTATTAGATTTCGATCATTTCGAAATCTTCTTTACCGACTCCGCATTCTGGACACGCCCAATCATCGGGTATGTCGTCCCAGCTAGTGCCGGCAGGAATGCCGTCATCCGGTAGACCTAGAGCTTCCTCATAGACAAAACTACATACCAAACACTGCCATTTCCTCACGACTTTCTCCAGATGTTGATTGTGATTCAGCTGCTAGGCCAAGAAACCCACTAGCTAGTTATGATTCTGCAAAACACCTTCGCTGAGGCAATTCTGCGGACTAAAATCGTGCAACGATAGTCATCACGATAGGCGCCGCATCATACTGCAAAGGCTGGGCATTTTCAGCCTGTTTTTTGTGCTGACCCCGTCTCTACGCGCTGGCATAAACTAAGAGTAGGGTGAGGTAAAAAGGTAAATAAGGGATGATTCCATGATGGATTGCCTCTATCATTCGCGTTCTCTTCGCTGCGCGAATTGGCAGGGAATCACGAGGCGGCGTCAGCGCGGCCTGAAGCATATTCAATCTTGGATACAAAGCTATGAGTATTAAATCCGATCGTTGGATCAGGGAAATGTCAACTACGCAAGGAATGATAGAGCCGTTCGTGGCCGATCAGGTTCGTTACCAAGATGGCGAGAAAGTGATTTCTTATGGTACTTCAAGTTACGGCTACGATGTGCGCTGCGCCACCGAATTCAAAATTTTTACGAATGTACACACGACCAGCGTAGTGGACCCAAAGAATTTTGATGAATCCAGCTTCATCTCGATCGACGAGCCGTTCTGCGTCATTCCTCCAAACTCCTTCGCCCTGGCAAGGACTATAGAATATTTCCGCATCCCGAGAGATGTGCTGACTATTTGCTTGGGTAAGTCGACCTATGCTCGCTGTGGCATCATCGTCAACGTCACGCCGTTGGAGCCTGAGTGGGAAGGCCATGTCACCCTCGAATTTTCCAATACCACTCCTTTGCCTGCAAAGATTTACGCCAACGAGGGTGTGGCACAAATGTTGTTCTATCAATCCGACGAGCAGTGCGAAGTTACCTATAAGCAGCGCGGTGGAAAATACATGGGTCAGAAAGGTGTCACGCCTCCGAAAGCATGATCGCGCCGTGATTCTTGCTCTGCGGCGATGTTTTTCTGGCGCTACACGACCTCCGAACTCGTATTAGTCAAATTTCTGGCGCTTCTCCGGCGCCTGCTAAATCCTTCAAACTTCGCTTCTGCCTCTACAGCCCTTGTAATACCTAGTTCGACTAAAAAAAATTCAGAATTACAACAGCTTGGAACAATAATTGCTCTATATAAGTGCAGCGGTCCGTCTTTTATCAGCGTGGACTGTCTGGCTTATGCAAAAGAATTGAATTTAGGAGATTTTGCATAAGTGGCATGCACGGCGAAGGTAATTTTTGAGCAACGTTATTTTATAAATTGACGGCGCTAAAACTTATAAGTAAATCGTCAGCATTGAAATTTTAGTTTAGAAAGTAAAAATTTAAATGGAATTACAGAAGTAAAACAAAAAAAACGGAGCATGCTAAGGCATGACAGCCAATAGCTTTATCGCAGTAGAAGGACGACTCAGTACCCACAAATTTCACCATTGCCTTTCATGGTATTGGGGAATTGCTGCTGCCTCTGAATCGCACATAAAAAATAGGATGATATAAATGACTTCGGCAACTGAAGCTAAAGTTTACGAACCGGTCTTACCAAATGGTGAGGCGTCAGATGAGAACCTAACGGCAGTAGTGGTGCGCTATGCGCCACTCGTAAAGCGCATCGCCCATCACCTATTGCTGAGAATGCCTGCCAGTGTTCAGATTGACGATTTAATTCAATCGGGCATGATCGGACTGTTGGAGGCCGCAAAGAAATATGATGTCTCCAAAGGAGCGAGCTTCGAAACTTATGCTGGAATACGAATTCGTGGATCTATGTTGGACGAAGTCAGAAAAGGAGACTGGGCACCCAGATCGGTACACAGAAAGTCTCGAAAAGTTGCAGAGGCGATAAAGGCAATCGAAGCCCGTACAGGTAAAGATGCCAAAGACCCGGATATTGCAAAAGAGCTGGAGATCGATCTCAACGCCTATTATGCGATATTGCAGGATGCGAGCGGCAGTCGTCTCTTTAGTTTCGACGACATAATGGAAGGCGATGATTCGGCTATCGAATTAGCCGCCGGTGAACTCCCCGGCCCTTGCGACGGCTTGCAACGTTCTACATTTAAGGCGCATCTAGCCAAAGCTATCGATAAGCTGCCAGACCGGGAAAAACTCGTGCTTGCGCTTTACTATGACGAAGAGCTAAACCTGAAAGAGATAGGTGAGGTGATTGGAGTCAGTGAGTCTCGAGTAAGTCAGATACACAGTCAGGCAGCTATGCGCTTGCGATCGCGGCTCTCCGACTGGGCCCGTTAGTCGAGCTGCGCCTGATATCTTGGCACCGCTGGTGCTTTTGGGCAGCAATAGCCTATCTTCTCCGTTATAATCCCCAGCCCATATAGCGGGAATACATCAGTTCATGTCATCTGCAGCGCCAACAACCTCCCCGAATTCCGATACTGACAAGATCATGTTAGCTGCGCGCGAGCTTTTTTGTGCGCGCGATGAGCGAGTTTTGTTTAAGAGCCTGAATTTTGACCTGGCCCAGGGGCAGGTGCTGCAGGTTCAGGGCAGCAATGGCAGCGGTAAAACTACGCTGATGCGTATTCTCTGTGGTTTGAACGATAGCTATGAAGGTTCAATCAAATGGTATGGGCAAGAAATCGAAGACCAGGCTGCTAGTTTTTTTTCTTCGCTACTTTATATAGGCCATAGGGTTGGTGTAAGTAAGGTGCTAACACCAGTAGAGAATCTGCGCTGGAGTTGCAGCCTCAAGCAAGCGGTTAGCGACGAGCAAATTATGGCCGCGCTCAAAGAAGTCGGTCTGCGTGGATTCGAAGAGTCTCCTTGCTACACGCTATCGGCGGGACAGCAACAAAGAGTCTCGCTAGCGCGGCTTATCATAAGCCCTGCATCATTGTGGGTGCTTGATGAGCCTTTTACTACACTGGATACAAAGGGTGTGGCGATGCTGGAAAAAATAATGCAGCGACAGGCCCAAGCCGGTGGCGCGGTTATGGTCACTACGCACCATAGCTTGAGTATTGCTGAGCTAACTATATTGAGTCTGGGTTAGGTGGCGTCGATGACTGAAAAACAGACAACCACCTCTGCTGCGTTCTTCGCAACGCTTAAGCGCGACTTGCTTATCGCGTTTAAGAAGAAAAACAACATAGTTAACCCATTTATGTTCTTTATCATCGTCGTTTCTCTATTCCCAATAGGGATTAGTCCCGAGAGTGATCGGTTGACTGAGATAGCGGCCGGCGTAATTTGGATCTCGGTGCTGCTAGCCTCGATGCTGTCGATGGACAACTTATATAGATCTGACTATGAGGATGGCTCCCTGGAGCAGCTATTGCTTAGTCCTCATCCGCTGTTTTTCCTAGTGCTAGCTAAGAATATAAGCCACTGGCTGGTAAGCGGGTTGCCGGTCGTGCTGGTGTCGCCGCTATTGGCGTATATGCTGGCGCTTCCCTCGGAGGCGTATGGAACGTTGGTATTATCCCTATTGCTGGGTACTCCGATAATGAGCCTGCTCGGATCGATCGCGGTAGCGCTCACTGTTGGCTTGGGTAGTCGCGGACTGATACTGGCGGTCATTACCCTGCCCATGAGCGTCCCCATCCTAATCTTTGGAACCTTGGCCGTTCAATCCACATTGAATAGCCAATCGCCGATTGGTTATATAAGTCTGATGTTAGTCATGCTTTCGGTTTCCGTAAGCCTTGCCCCGCTTGCCTCGGCTGCTGCGCTCAAAATAAGCGTGAATTAGCTTGAACTGGTGAAGATAGGTCCAATAACGGGTTAACCGCGTAATTACAATGAGTTACAATACGTAACACGGGGGCCTCAGGGCTACGTGATATATTTGGTTAGCTAATAGGAAGAGGTAGGCGTTCGTCATGTGGGTATGGTTCTCCAAACTAGGTTCTCCGAAATGGTTCTACGAACTCAGCGGGAAATGGCTGCCCTGGCTAATTGCTGCAATGGTTATTTTCATGACTATTGGTCTGGTCTGGGGCCTAGTGTTTCTGCCTCCAGATTACCAACAGGGATTTACCTCCAGAATTCTGATTGTGCACGTTGCCGTGGCCGGCACCTCTCTGGCTTTTTTCCCGCTGATGCTTGTAGCAGGAACTGTCACTTTAGTCTGGCGTATGAAGCTCGCAGATATGGTGGCTAAGCATGCCGCGATCCTCGGTGCCTGGTTCTCGTTCATTACTTTGGCGACTGGCTCTCTGTGGGGAAGCGTAATGTGGGGAACCTGGTGGGAATGGACAGATAGCAGGCTTGTATCGATGCTGTTCCAATTATTTCTGTTATTAGGTGTGATCTCTCTGCGTTCCGCTCTGGAAGATTCAGAGACGGCGGCAAAGGCCTGCGCCTTACTCTCTATAGTGGGTTGTATCAACGTAGTTATAATCAAGTATTCTGTCGAGTGGTGGAATACCTTGCATCAGGTTGCCAGTCCCGTCTCTCTCGATCCGACTAGTCCGAATGGGCCTCAATTTTGGATAGCTACTTTGATTATGATCGTGGCGGTCTATCTATTCCTGTCTGTAAGTCTGATCTTGTCGACACGTAATGAAATATTAGAAAGAGAGCGCAGGTCTCAATGGGTTCAAGACTTGGTGTTGAAAAATTAGGCAGTTCAGAGAGTTTAAAAAAGATTTTTTTGAAGGACAGTAGATGTTAGATGCAATACAGTTTTCAACTTGGGCCGAATTTATCAACATGGGTGGTTACGGATTCAACGTATGGTCGGTATACGCACTCTTCGCCATTCTTGTTGCTGTTAACCTCATACTGCCTTGGCGTAAGAAACAAAAGATTGTTCGTCAGCTAAAGCGTCGCATGACTTTAGAGGCTGAGGTTCAAAGTGAAGATAGTAGTAATGGCGATTAGACCTCATTAGAGTATTTATCGTTTCGGAGTAGTATATGAAACCCCATAGACGTAAGAAGCTCGGAATTATTTTGTTCATAGCTGCCGGCCTTAGCGTTGCAGTTGGCTTTACCGCCTTCGCACTTAAGCAAAATATTAATATGTTTTACACACCAACCCAAGTTGCAGAAGGTGAGGTTGGGGCTGGCCAGCATTTCAGAATTGGCGGCATGGTAAAGACGGGAACCGTTCTTGGTGCGACCGACAGTTTAAAAGTGAACTTCGTAACAACGGATTTCGTAAGCGATGTGCCTATTCAATATGAGGGAATCTTGCCCGATTTATTTAGAGAGGGTCAGGGAATCGTAGCGGAAGGCGAGATGGACGTGGCCGGTGTGTTTCAGGCGTCGCGAGTCCTAGCTAAGCACGACGAAAATTTCATGTCGCCAGAAGTGAAGGCCGCATTAGATGCGGCGGGCGCTTCTGCTGATAACCATATGCCTGGGGGAACAAACTAGATGATTCCTGAGGTAGGTGCGTTTTCACTGATATTGGCACTATGCCTGAGCATGATGCTTGCTACTTTGCCTATTATTGGAGCGTATCAGAATAATTTCCTGTGGATGAGCATGGCGCGTCCACTCTCGGCCGGTGTGTTTGTGTTCCTAGCAATAAGTATCGCAATCCTGGCTTACGCGTTTGTTACCGACGATTTCTCTGTTCAGTTCGTTGCTCAACATTCCAATACTCTGCTTCCCGATCGCTATAAATTAACGGCGGTATGGGGTGGGCACGAGGGTTCATTTCTACTTTGGACATTCATGCTTGCAGGCTGGATGTTAGCCGTCGCTATCTTTAGTAAAAGTATGCCGTTGGAATTCGTCGCTAGAGTCTTAGGCGTACTAGGGTTCCTCATTACCGGTTACATCTTATTCATGCTGGCGACATCGAATCCCTTCGATCGCATCGTGCCATTACCGCCAATCGATGGTGCGGATTTAAATTCCGCGCTACAAGATTTTGGTTTTATTATTCACCCCCCAACACTCTACATGGGCTACGTCGGTTTTTCTGTAGTGTTCGCTTTTGCGATGGCTGCTTTGTTGAGTGGAAAGATGGATGCGGCATGGGCGCGTTGGTGCCGTCCCTGGGCTAACATTGCTTGGGCAATTCTTACTTTGGGTATTGCACTTGGCAGCTGGTGGGCCTATTACGAACTTGGTTGGGGCGGTTGGTGGGCCTGGGATCCTGTCGAGAATCCACCCCTAATAACTTGGCTATTCGGCACAGCGTTGATTCATTCCTTGGCGGCTACCGAGAAACGCGGGGTGTTCAAGGCATGGACCGTGTTGTTAGCGATATTGGCTTTTGCCGGTAGTTTGCTAGGCACCTTTATTACTCGCTCAGGTTTATTAACTTCGGTGCACGCGTTCGCGAGTGACCCAGACAGGGGTTTCTTCATACTGGCTATTCTTGGCATAACCGTTGGGGGCGCCTTGTTGTTGTTTGCATTTAGAGCCCCCCTAATGAAGAGTGAGTTTGGATTCGATCTGGTTTCGCGAGAGATCCTGTTACTCTCAAACAACGTCATCTTAGTGGTGGCAGCGGCGTCTGTGTTCTTAGGCACGTTATTTCCGATGGTGTACCAAGCGATCACGGACGATCTGATCTCGATTGGCCCCCCTTACTTCAACGCAATCTTTATCCCGCTGATGGCGCTTCTCGCACTGCTACTTTCGATTGGTCCATATACTCGCTGGAAGCGCACCTCAACGACGTATCTAATGCAACAGCTCGGTAAAGTCGCATTGGCAGCCCTCACGTTAGGTGTTTTGCTTCCACTATTAGTTACGCGGCAGATTTCCTTGCCCGCAACCATGGCTGTCGCAATTGGCTCATGGATCATGTTGGCGATGCTGCAGGATTTAGTGAACAAAACGGCGAACAAGGCAACACGCCTAAAAGGACTTCGTGCATTGTCGTTCAGTTACTATGGAATGCAGATGGCGCACATCGGATTGGCCGTCATGCTGATCGGCGTAGCGTTGACGAGCAGTTTTAGCTCTGAGCGCAGCGTTCTGTTGTCGCCCGGGCAAGATGTAGGGCTGGGCAACTATGTATTTCAGTTCGAAGGCACGGCTTCGGTTAATGGTCCGAACTATGTCGGGGAGCAGGCGACTTTCATTGTGCTACAAGAGGGTGAGGAAATAGCGATCTTGCACCCAGAGCGCAGAATTTATTTGGCTACCAATACTCCTTCGACTGAGATGGCCATCGATGCAGGCTTCTTGCGCGATCTCTTCATCACGCTGGGCGAACAGAAGGAAGGGGATTCCTGGTCGATGACGATCTATGTGAAACCTTTCGTTCGATGGATATGGCTAGGCGCCATTTTCATGACATTTGGAGGCCTCTTAGCGGCGGCTGATAAACGCTATCGACGCCTGCGCAGAAAGCAGACTGAGTCGAATCGTGAGTCGGAAAAATCGAATTCTATCGGAGGCGAGCTGCAGGCGAGCTCCTAGAACGAATCGATGAGTAAATTGCGTTTCTATCTCCCAGTGCTCGGCTTTGTTTTTGTAGCGGTAGCACTTTGGCGTGGCCTATATTTGGATACAAAGACCCTGCCATCGATGCTAATCGACAAGCCAATTCCTAACTTCGAGTTAACTTCGGTAGATGGCAGCGGCGTCAGCAACTCGGACTTACCTGATCAAATATTCTTGCTCAATGTGTGGGGTTCGTATTGTCTTCCTTGTTTAATCGAGCATCCGACTCTCATGCGCTTGTCAGAAGAAGGGGAGATTCCTGTTGTCGGTGTGAACTATCGCGATCGGCAGGGCTTAGCTATCGATTGGCTAGCGAACAATGGTAATCCATTCTCGTTTAGCATATTAGATGAGAGTGGGCGCTTCGGCATCGATCTGGGTGTCTATGGTGCGCCGGAAACCTATCTAGTAGATGAGAACGGCGTCATTCGTTTTCGGCATGTGAGCGTGCTCGACGAAACAGTTTGGCAGGAGAAATTTTTGCCGGCGATAGCCGAATTGCTCGAAGAAGGTGGTTAATAGAATGAGTTCAACGGCAACCGAAGTAAACCGCAATGTGTTTCTAGCTCTAGCATCGATCATCGTGTTGCTATGCAGTTTGCTGCTGCCCGGCACAACATATTCGCAGGTCGATACATTCGAATTCGATAGCGAAGAACAGCAGAACAGGTTTCGCACCTTGTCGAATGAGCTGCGCTGTCCTATGTGCCAGAACTCAAGCCTTTCAGGTTCGACCGGTGGAGTAGCGGAGGATTTGCGTAGAGAAGTGCATCGCATGATCATGGAAGGCATGAGCGATAGTGAAATTATTAAGTTTATGTTCGAGCGCTATGGAGACTTTATTCTATTTCGTCCGCGACTAACCGCCGGAACAGTATTGTTATGGTTTGGGCCCTTGCTGTTCCTTTTCATCGGCGGCCTATTTGCCTTTGGGATTTGGAGGCGTGCTAGAAAAATTAGTGACAGCGATACCGAGCTGGATAAGTCTCAGCAAAAGCGCCTGCGGCAGCTGTTAGGCGATAAAACGTAATTCAAATTTACCTATAATTGGAATAACCACTTGTTCTGGATATTTACTGCAATACTTTTCGTAATGGCCGTAGGTTTTATTTTGTTTCCTTTGTGGATTCGCAATAGAGCCGAGTCATTTGTTGAAGGTGCGCTGCGCAAGAATGAAAATATTGCGCTATTTCAGGAGCGTAGTGACGAACTCGAAAACGAACTGGCGTCTGGTAATCTCAGCCAAGCTGAGTTCGATGTGTTGATCCAAGAGATGCAGCAAAGCCTATTATCTGACGTCTCGGATGAAGAGTTAACAACAAAGGGAACAACAAAGAAGAAAAAATCTTCGGTCGCAAAGTCTACTACTTATAGCCTAACTATCCCTCTCCTACTCTGCCTATTAATGCCGTTCGCAGCCTACGGTTTGTATAACGAGTGGGGTTTTAAGAACGATGTCGAATTGATGGGGTTGTTCCAGCGAACCGTGAACAATCTAGACAATCCACAAGAATCGCAGACTTTGATTATTAGCTTGGGCGAGG
>Ga0209091_10005019_pt1 | contig 10164 bp, 8 predicted proteins | sample ArcticOcean_MG_C_6_FD_187438 | JGI IMG/M metagenome (GOLD analysis project Ga0209091, IMG submission 187438) | Marine microbial communities from western Arctic Ocean - ArcticOcean_MG_CB8_128 (SPAdes) (version 2) | ecosystem: Environmental > Aquatic > Marine > Oceanic | place: Arctic Ocean... | reverse complement strand
CACTGACGGTTGAACTCAAGAACCCCTTGCGTTTCCGATGACTCGTGGGGCGCTTAGCTCAGCTTGGAAGAGCACCTGGTTTGCAACCAGGTGGCCGGGGGTTCAAATCCCCCAGCGTCCACCATTATTAGCATGCAGGGAATCCATTCCCTGAGTAATCAGGAGGAATTGAACCACGTATTAGTGCTTTTGCCATTTTGTCTGCAAGGTGAATAGTGAATGGTAGGCGAGTATTGGTATATGTATTGAGTTGGGAAGTTTTCGCCTGAGCGATCAAGATTCTACTCCATTGTTCAATGTTTAAAGAGTCATTAGTAAAGTTTCTTTCAACTCTGAAACTGAATCCCCTTGGTATACCAGGGAAACGGCCTACAGATCCTCCTGTTGTCCAACACCAACCAGACGATTTACTTGTAACTAAATAAGATTCAGCGACAGGCAAAATATTCTGCACAAGCCCTTCTTTGTAATTCAATAACCTAGGAGTTCCAGACTTTTGAATAGTAATCCAAGAAACATCAACTCCAAGAGAATTCCATTCATTACAAATTTCATTCATGTCACTAAGTTCTTGTTTGCTTGAATTCCCATCACGAAGTATTAAGATTCTATTTGGGAGAGTTTGATTATTGTTTTTATAGCGTAGTATTTGATTATCTAGTAAATCTCTTATTGTCCTGTTGGACATTTCTTCTCCAGGCTGAGGTTCAGATGAGACACTTCCACCCCACATTTTCCCATTTCGGTCTATAGATACAGCCATTGATGGTCTTGAGCGATTTGCACCTGAGCGCCCAATATCTACACCGATAGTCATATCAATTTCGCCAAGTTTGATTGAAAATGGAACGGGGAGTCTTCCGAATTTAAGCAATAGTTGGCATATGTTTATTTCATGAGTAGATCTCTTATTTGGTGCATTAAATTTATTATTAGCATAAATTAAGTAGTTTTGGTGTACTATATCTTTTCCAGTTAGTTGTCTTTTCAACCAAGTGTATATATCTATATTTGGTCGAGCAGGGCGCAGGGCTGAAACAACAAGCTGCTCCCCGGAAAATTCAGGTATATTTTGAATCCCATTGTTTATTGATTGCTTAATTTCAGTTTGAGTATTCCCTTTCAAAAATATTATTTTTTCCGATGATTGATATTTCCATTCAGGTAGCAATGACAGTACTGAATCTGAATATCGCTTTAGTTGGGGGAGAGCCCAATGATCATCTTCGTGCATGCAATATATAACTTGTAATAAGGGGAGTTTTTTTTCAGAGAGTTTTGTGTGATCTTTGAGGTGATGGTTCCATTTTTCATTGAATAATAGTTTAGAATTTGTGCTGGAATTTGGTACTAAGCAAATATCAGAAACTTTGGCCTGCTTCACATCCCAATCAGTTTCATTATTAAATTCAAATCTAATTAGTTGACCTGCAAATTTAAATCCTCGAAGTAGTCTGATTCCTCTCTTGAGGTAAGATTCGAAATCTGTCGGCTTTAATCGAAGTAAGTTTTTCATTGAGTCCTTCAATTTACCAACCCAATCTTCGATTCTTAATACTCTAAAAACTCGGCTTGCTGCATATGGCCAAGTATTTTTACCTTGTTTCACATGAACTATACAGATGTTTTTTGATTCAGAATCAGTATACAAAATCCCATTCTTTCCATCATATTCTCTTATTGTATCTTCTGAACCTTTAAATTTCATATTGAGATTAGAATTCTCATCAATATTCTTTAGTAATCCGCCAGAGAATTCCTTCTTTCCTGAATTGATAGTCACCATTACATCACTCTGTGCGTCTTCTCTATATGGAAAAATACCATTATTTAATTCATCATTAATACTCAACGCTGAACGAACTTTTCTGACAAAATCATAAGAAACTGCATCTATCTCACCAATTGCAACATATTTTGCAGAAAGGCAATAATGAATTGTAGAAACAACACCATTTTCTTCTTCAATATCTTCTTGATAATATGACCAATCATTTCCAATTTTTATAGATCTCTTATTCTTGAAAATATGATTATTTAATGCACTTTTCATGATTAACTCGCGGTTACGCTTAGAGGAATTACGCCATTTTTCTGAATGAACTAATCTCCACCCCTGGATGGGCTCTATAACTGACTGCGTAATAATCAAAAAACCCCAAGGAGAAAAGGTAGTAGCCTGTTCTAAATAATAGGGCAACGGATATTTTTTTTTATAATCTGATAAATCTGTCCAATTCGTTATTGATCTATCTAAGGGCAGTAGTTTTGATAGATATATATTCGAAGGTATATTAAAAGTGAGTAAAACAGGTTTTGAAATCATTTTCAAGATTTTCACCTATTCTTTATTTGACGTAATAATTTCTTCAAATTTCTCGATGGTCTTCGTACACCAAAAGAGGATATTGATTCATTCAACCAATTGATAAATTCGAAAGGTACAGGTAATACTATTTTCTCGCCTCTACGCTTTGGTCCAAAACTTTCTGGAATGAGATCCATTTGTCGGCCCACTTCATATCTATCTTCATTATTCTTAAATGATAGGTGTAATTCTTTTTGAGTAGTTATTTTCCATAATACATCCCCATCATTGATTAATCCTAACCAAGAAAGACTATTATTATCAACAATCTTTTCTATAGAACGACGTGGGAAAAAGTCAGGTATAGGCATTTCAATCATTTCATACAAATCTTGCATTACTTTACGGCCTATGCTCATAGAATCAGTATGATCAAATACTTCTTCCAGATTATATTCCATGTACTCAATATATCGCTTTGAGAAGTATAGGAATAAGGGGTTTTCTTCTTTCATTATCGAAGTCACGTAACGGATATTCTCAGTAGTGTCTTCAAATCTAGCATCCATCACTACCTCTTTCATTCTACCTTTTAGTTGTCCTTGAGGTATTCTTCTATTCGAAGTAACAATTAATTGACTATGATTTCGATCTCTTTGCCACCAATTGTCCCAATAGGAACGGATAATTTGATCCATGTATGATTTACCCCATTTACTATCACTGATATCATCATACACGATTGGGAATAATGAGCTCCAAGATAGAATATTCTTGACTTTAGTTGCTGAAAAATCATCATCGTCATAAGTATTTACAAGATCATTCATTCCTGTTAGTAAACGCATACAATACTTTAACAAATATGTTTTACCATTCTTAGTATTTCCATAGATGGCTAATGGTTTAGGACCTCTTTCGTAATCATAACCAAATATCTTCTTACTTTCCTGCATAAAAAAGTGATGGAACGGAGAAGTCAAAAAATATAACATGACTTCATAGATACTCATTTTTGCAAATTTAGGATTTTTACAGCTGGCTCTATCTATTGTCTGAACATAAGAATGAATTCCTTCTATTCCTTTTCTAATTTCTTCTATATCATAGTTATCTGCTGTCCTATCTATTGTACTACTTCCAACTCTTAGTGTCACTCGATCATTTATATTCATTAAGGGAAATGTGCTAACTCGATAATCAAGAAAGGGCCTTGTATCTGCAATTATTGTCCTTCCCTCTCTTCTTACTCCAGCCGGTGCTAATATGCGAATAACATCTTCTAAGACTGCATCATTGGCTTCTGTTGTGAGTTCTGTAACTATCATATCTGGATTTGTAGAGTCAGAAAGAGCTTTTTCTTGAAATTCATGAATTAAAGCATTTACCTTAGTTGAATCTGCTGTAGCAGAAGACCCAGTATACGATATCCATCTTTCAACAATTTCAATCTTTGGCTGATCTTCTTTCTGCAATAGATTAATCAAATCCTCAAGAAATAATTCTGAGATATCAACATACCATTCATTATATTTTGCCATCAATTCTTTGTAACGTTCTGAATTAAAAAAATTCCCTGTTACTCTTTGAACCCTAACTTGATTAGATTGTTTTCTCCCTACCGACCCAGACGCCGTAAGATTAGCTGTACCGAATATATCCTTAAATTCTCCTTCTTTTTCTGCTAGTATCCATTTTTCATGGAATGTACGATTATTTTTTGGAACTCGTACAGTTAAGCGATTTTGTTCTATGAGTTCAGAAAGACGAAGAAATGTTTCAGGATCGGTACTCGCTCTATTTTTTGTAACAACTGAATCTCCAATTATTATGTCTGCTTTCTCTATCCCATGTTCATCGAATAAAGCAACAATAAAATCAACTCGTTGGACATACATGACCATTCGAAGATTAGTGAATCCATTATAGTGAGAATGTAAAGGCCTTTGAGGAGTTATCCTATAATCCTCAACATCATGTACAGCGAAATCATTTTCACTATTTTCTACTTGAGGAGATAGGCTCCCCCAACCATCATGATAATCTAATTCAAAACTTGATTTTTTATTTTCAATTTGAAATTCTATTGAATCTATTTCTACTTTATCGCCCCCTTTAGGGGGGCGGTCTTCTTCATCAATAATTTCAATCAATCGATTATTATTTTGCATGGCTTCATGGGAACGAAGATCGTTATTAAAGATATCTATTTAGGGAGATAAATGCATTTAGGGACTTTCCCAAATAGATTTAATAAGTATATGTGTGTCCCGTAAAATATGACAGAGAAACCTATCTACCCAGAAGAATTAATCCGTTTTGATGAAGATGAAGATACTGCAGTTGAATTGGCTACAAGAATAGCACAAAAAATAATTTTAATCCGAGACGCGGGGTTGAATGTAGACATCCCTAATAGCGCCATTAAATATGTAGAAGAAATTTTTGAGGACTGGTTTAGTGACGTCTCGTCTATAGCTAAATATCATGGAGATCCATTATTTCTTGTTGAGCGGAAAGATAGAGAAATTAGCCTTCATGGGTCAGATTTAGATTGGGCGCAGGGGATAGGCGTGAAAGAATTACGAAAAAAATATGACGAAATATTTAATGAAGAAGGTGAACAGTTTACATTTAACTTCCCAATACTTTCTGCAAAAGGACCATTCGCACATTTATCTACAAGGCAATTAACATCATCTCCACTTTCAGGACATTATAATCGATTCTGGCCAATGAAACTTTCACTTAGAGTACTACTCAATATGGTACTGACAGCAGAAACTTATGGCGATCAAGATGGGTGGGGGGCTAAAAGAGAAAGTATTCATATCGAAGATTTTAGAGAAAGAGCATTAGAAACTGCCATATATGCAAAAAAATATTTTCAACAGATAGACGTCAGGAACCAATTTACTGTAGGTGAAGAAATAACAGTAGGGCTTCCACATTCTTCTAAAGATACTGCAAATTATAAGAAATCAGAAGAAAGATTTGTAAGCCAATTTGTTGGATCAATTCGGAATAAGGGAAAAGGGTCATTATGTGAATTAGGTTTCATAATCGTAGATGAAGGTAATGGCGAAATTGAAATGACAAGAGAGGGGTTGTGGTATGCACTAACACCTAATTCAATCATAGACAGAACTTCAGAAGGTCTGAAAGGAGTGGGGATGAGTTTAGAAGAAAAATACTACATGGCAACACATATCAAGAAATATTTAGCAGAAGAATGGAAAATAATGAAACAAATTGCTCTTGAAATACATGAAATGCGGACAAATCCACAGCAGTTAGATGATTTTATTCAGAAAGAATATGATTGGAGTACTTCAAAAAGCAATCAAGTGAGAAATGGATGTATCAGTAGAATGGTAGAAATGGGATTTGTAAAAAGAAAAAAAGAAGGAAGAGAGGTGTCGTACCAAATTACTCAATTAGCTGAAAAACTTTTGTTAGAAATTAAATGACATCACACATAAACTGATTTCTAAATAAGTAACTAGGGGTTCAAATCCCCCAGCGTCCATCATTATTTCAAAGATACATAGAATTGAACGATACGTAGAATCGGTTTTCTCCCAAATGCTCAAAGTTAACAATTTGGCGATTATTTCTCAAACCACGTCCAACCAAATTAATTGCCAAATCAAGATTTTCGCACATCATTGCTATCGTGTTATCCTTACCTTTCCAAGCAATATTTAGAACCGATCTTTCTTTCCAATTCCGTTTGATTCCTATTTTATTTGGCTTTGATTTATCTTGTATTATTAGCCTTAATGTTGCTTGGAATTCACCTTCGTCAGTGACCAGTTTGATTTCTTGTTGAAGATTTCCTTTTTCTAATTTAAAATATTTAATGAATGGATTCGTTAAGGATTTTTTTAGAGTGAAACAATGTCCAGAGCTTTTATCAAATCCGAGGAATGTTTTTTTGGGAACAACTGAGAATGCCGGTAGAATAACCAATTAATCACCTGTTTGACCAGAGTTCATCATAGGAAATTTCTGCTAACTGATTAGTTCTATTTTCAATTTCTTGTTTTGTCCATATGGGTGGACTTTCTTGATCAATTTCAGAAAGAAGATCAACTGTAGTTCGGATTCCTGATTCTCTTAATTCGAAGATTTTTCGCTCAAGTTCATAGTTTCTAGCACTGACATTGAAATCTATGCCAACAAGCACTAAATTCCCGATTAAATGTACATATGATTCGACTTCCTCTTCGGTTAAACCCCAATGCTCTTCGGGCTTTTGAGGTAAAATATGCTCAATTGAAATTGAATTATCAATTGGTCTTTCAGCTACTTGCTCGGGATAATCTCTCTCCTCTAAACGGCCAAGGATATATCGAATCAGATTTTTCTTTTTAGTTGAAGTCGTGTATTTAGTTCTCGACTTAAAATCTTCAATAAATTCTATCCGACTGGGCTTGAGGTCATTTAATTCATTATATATCGATTCTATACGACTTTGGAAGCGGTTTCGCCCGTCTTCATCATTAGCAATTCCCTGTATTACTATAGCAGTACGACTGTAAAATGTCTCCACCCTATTTGCAGGACGGCTACAAATAGTGTGATAAACAAAATTGAAATTTTCAATTTCTAATACTAATTCATATAACTCACCCCAAGAGAAATTTAATCTTTCCCGATTTCTGAGAATACTTAATAGTAAAACATAACACTGAGAAAAACCCATCTCATTAATCGCCTTAAGTTTAGAATTAATTCTTTGAACATCTACTAATGATCTTGGATTTGGAATTGTACCGTTCATCAAATTGTTTAGTAATTTAGAATCTGAGTGTAGACTAAATAACAATTCTTCCCAAGCATGCATTTGAGTTTTAGCCTTCACAGACTTATACAAATTACCCATAGTTACAGTTTCGCGTGAGGAAATCCAGTGATATCGGACGAACCTAGCAACTTCAATATTTATTTCAGCTAAATTTTCTTTCATCTCTGTCCATTTCTTCTGTGCTGTATCTTCGCCAGAATTTTCATCTGGCAATAAATTCCGGAAAACCATATTTTTCAGTAGATCTGCTACAGATAAATCAACTCCAGTGGCATTGACTGTTTCAAAAATTCTGTAAGCGTCGTAAGAGTCAGTAACCTTAATTCGAATTATCTGCATCGCATTCATTCTTTCAATCAAATCAGAGAGGATATGGATATTCCCCTCGAGAGATTCCGAAATTAATCTATCTTGGATTTTTTTCTTCAGCCAATTGTAGTTTCTTTGCACCCTCTTATGTTCTTTAGTCCCTGGATTTCTAAAATCAGGATTTCGAGATTGAATAGACCTTTCAAAGTAATCTCTAAGGCCATCTGTAGGTTGAATAATATATTCACTGTCCCTTATACCTCTCCTCTGGATAATATATTGAGAATGGACATCATTGGATATTTCAGAATCTCCTAATTCTCGGATTACATCTCTTATAGCCGCATATAGAATTGTCATCGTCAACATTCTTTGTTGACCGTCAATAATTTCAATTCGATCTCCGCGATTCTCAGGATCCTTCAAAACTACAGATCCGAAAAAAAATTCCCTCTCAGTATGTACATCATCCCAAAATGTCACAAGATTATCAATACCCCATGAATACTCACGTTGGTATCTTGGAATGATATATTTTCGTTCTATACTACCCCAAAGTTCAGAAAAATCTGAATCAGTTGCAGTGAAACTCATGCTCCACGGAATAGGTTCACGATCTAAACATTATCACCCAACGGGATATAAACACCCCAGCGTCCACCATTAGAATATTCAATCCTCATAGCCTAATTCTATTAGCCAAATAAGAAAAGTAATTTAAAAGAAAATCAATGACTCACTATCCGATTAGTTGATGAAAGAAAACTATCTCACATACATTATCATGCACCTCAGTGATGAATATCAGGACTCTCCAGTAATGAGTGGATTTACTCATTTAGCAGACAGTACTGATCCCCTTCATATCTTGATGAGTTTGACAAATTTGATTACTGCGGTAACCCTAGTCCTGTGTACATTAAAATTAGGGAGTTTAGATAAAAATGATACTATATCGCAATTACCATTAGTCATAACTTTGTCAATTTCTTTGGCTATGCTAGTTGGATTAATAATAGAATATTTATTAAAAGAAGATAAGGAATTAGTTAGGGGAATCAGATCAAAAATAAAATATGTTCAAGTAATAATTTTCTTTTGGATGTGGTCATTGTGGGGGCTGAATCGAATGAGTTATTTCGATCTTTCCGAATGGTCATTTATGATTCATATTTCAGTGACATTACTGACAACATTCATTATTCTTGGAGTATATCACAGAATAAAATTAGGTAGAATAGAAATTAATCAGTCTTCACTTCTAAATCGAGTGAAATCTTCATCAAAAAAAATTCCAACAATACTAACAGGAGCTGAAATTGAAGAAATTAGACTAATATCAACTCAAATTAATAATCAATTACTTACTTTCATGGGATGTATTACCGTGGGACTTATCGCTGCTCTACTAATAAATATTGTAAATTTAGATTCCGGATTAATTACTAGTTTTACTACTTCTATTATTAGCGTAGATGTTGCATTGTTATTTTCAAATATAGTTGCTAGTAATAAGAAACCGATAATAGAAAAATTGAATTAATCTTCTTATGAATAGTATGATTTATGATTAAACAATTATATATCTCATACAATCTCGTTAGGCAACATGGCAATCGTCACAATGAATTTCTTATCTCTCGTATTCCAGATGATTATTGCTTGTGTAATATTTTCTGTTTGGATAATTAGGCCAAATTGGAATACTGCATACAGGGCTGGAAGTGCCACTAATATCAAAGAAGAATTCGCGGTCTATGGATTGCCTGATTGGTCAGTATATGCCATTGGAGCCACAAAAATAGCTCTGGCTATTGCGCTACTGGTAGGATACTGGAAAAGTGAATTAGTAGGTCCTGCTGCTATTTCGATGGCTATATTGATGGCCGGGGCCGTCATTTGTCATTTGAGAATAAAAGAAGATAGTTTGTCGAGAGCATTGCCAGCAGGTTCTATGTTAGCTATGTCGTTATTTATTGTATTATTTTAACTTATTAGTTTCATCATTTCTTTCTCTAGAAATTTTAAATTTGTCTGCAATTTCTTCAGTTAAACCTGTATCGACTCTACCTTCTCTCTCCAGCGCAGATACTGTTGCTAGAACCCTGGTTTGCAACCAGGTGGTCGGGGGTTCAAATCCCACAGCGTCCATCATTAATTAGGTCTATATTCAGAACTAAGGGAGGACTATGTTTAGTCTAAATCGTAAAAATATTACGACTAATTTACTAGTAGACTCTATCTCTTGAAAAAACGACTCGATTAATGGTTGCATTAATCGAATACAAGGATATTAAGTAAATTTGTTTAATTCCTTGAAGTGTACAAAAAATGGCCAAAAAATAGACATTTGGTGCTCGTGCCGGGATTTGAACCCGGGTCGCCGCCTCGAAAGGGCGGCATGATGGACCGAACTACACCACACGAGCGGTGAGTCGCCGAGATGCAAACCCCACATAATCACAACGGTTCAAACTACTAAGAGAAATTGAGAATTATTCTTCTAAATCTTCATCAGAAAAATCCTCTTCAGATGTATTTTTTTGAGATGTCAAAATATACACTGATATTGAAATAATCAGAATGCAGATTATAATTAAAGTTTTAGAGATTTTAGATTCAGAGTACAACCATTTTTCTGAATCTCCAGGATAAAAATCAGAATTGTCACCAACTCCATCACCATCAGTATCGGTATCCTCAGAGGAGTCATTTGGGAATGCGTCTGAGTTATCGC
>Ga0209091_10005016_pt1 | contig 10166 bp, 9 predicted proteins | sample ArcticOcean_MG_C_6_FD_187438 | JGI IMG/M metagenome (GOLD analysis project Ga0209091, IMG submission 187438) | Marine microbial communities from western Arctic Ocean - ArcticOcean_MG_CB8_128 (SPAdes) (version 2) | ecosystem: Environmental > Aquatic > Marine > Oceanic | place: Arctic Ocean... | reverse complement strand
TCTAGATCTGCTGGTAATATCCACAGATTATTGATGGCAATCTCTTTTGGTGGCCCACGTTTTTTCTCAGGATTATGTTTTCTCCAAGATTTCTTCATAGATTGAGTAAGATTCCCTGGACCTAATAGACATTGATTGAGACTAACTTGAGTCCCATCGATACCTCCTTTGAATAATTCATTCATAGTAGGGCCAAGTGCTCTTTTATCGATTCCAAATGTAGTTGCTACGTTTCCCTTTGGATCTAAATCAACAAGTAAAACTCGACGAGATTTTATTCCCATATCGGAATTACCCGTAGCTAAGGCTGCAGCCAGATTAACTGCAGTAGTTGTCTTTGCACAACCTCCTTTATGGTTGACAACTGCAATTACAATTGGTCTCGCCATATGCTCCACTAATGGGCTGTGGTAGCAGGAGGTGTTCAATCCTGTTGGCTAAATTCACTGAATAACAGGTACTGGGACTTCTGAGAGAATCTTTCTCATCAAGTGTTGACCAGTTACCCCACGAATCTTAGATTCTGGTTTCAATACTATTCTGTGGCTTACAACTTGTAGTGCAACATTCTTGATATCGTCAGGAATAACATAGTCTCTTCCATCAATAGCAGCGCTTGCACGACTAGTCTTGAATAGTGATTGACTAGCACGAGGTGATGCACCAGTAATTACTCTGTGATCTTCACGTGTACGATGAACTAATTCAACGATGTAAGACATGATTGCAGGATCTACGTGCACTGTTTCGAGTGCTTTTTGCATTGCAACAACTTTCTTTGGTGAAGTGATTTGTTCAGTATCGTGATCATCCTTTCCTCGAAGTTTTCTACGTTGTAGAATAGCTTTCTCTTCTTGTCTGTTAGGGTATCCCATTGACATCTTCATCAAGAAACGGTCCATCTGTGCTTCTGGTAGAGGGTATGTTCCTTCTTGTTCAATTGGGTTTTGTGTAGCCATTGTAATGAATGGAGCAGGTAACTTGTGAGTAATACCCTCAATTGTTACTTGCTTTTCTTCCATAGCTTCCAGTAAAGCCGATTGACTCTTAGGTGGAGCACGATTAATCTCGTCAGCTAGAAGTACGTTTGTGAATAGAGGACCAGGGCGTAGTTTGAATTCACCAGCTTGTTGGTCATACATGTATGTCCCCATGATATCTGCAGGCAGAAGATCCGGAGTAAATTGTACACGCTTGAATTTACATCCAAGTGCATTAGCGAATGTATTTGCCATCAAAGTTTTAGCTAATCCAGGGAAATCCTCAATCAGCATATTTCCATTTGAAAGTATACCGACTTGCACTCTTCTGAGATTTTCTTGCTTACCAATAATTACCTTGGAAACTTCATTCATTAGTGCATTTGATATTTGCGAAACCGTCTGAATAAGTTCTCGGGACTTCGGGTCACTGGCTGCCATAGTCATCTTTCAACACCTTCTAACATCTACCTGCCCCGTTTTTTAATACTAAAGGGTTGGGTGTCTATGAACTAGTTCTGCATCGTATTTTCAACGTCCCCAGAAGTGGTCGTCTTTACGGTGAATCTCTATTAATTCCTCTAAAACCTCTTCTTCTGCCGCCGAGAGGTCCATTTTTCTCAGCTTTTTTGCATGAGATGCTGGTATGTCAACTAACATGATATCATTCTCTTCAATTTGTCTTCCTACAGTTACTCCATCAATTGAAATTGCTATCTCCGCTCCTTGCAATGCTTCCTTTTGTGAATCTTGTCCTAAACGTATGGATTTTATTCGTCCTATTCTTACTCCATCTTTGAGTAAGTGTTGTCCAACATGTATTCTTCCTGCTACTACTCTTACACCAATCACTGCTGGTTTACTGGCACGGAATGTATGGTCGGGTAGGAACTTGATTCTTCCAGGATATACTACGACTTCTCTTGATTCTTCTTCAAGTTCTTTTGTTCTCATATCTACCCATTCTTCTCTCTCTTCAAGGATACGATAGATGATATCGGAACTAATATATTTCACTCCATTTTCAGATTTATCAATTTCAGCTTGTGCATCTACTAGAACATCTGTGGCAAATGCCATAATTATTCGATGTAATGGGTCCTTTGCATTTTCTGCAGATCTAACATCCCGACGATTTACTTTGCCGATTGACGCTTGACGAATTGGTAAGTCTAATTCTTTCAGTTCCTTTGCTAATGCTTCTAGGCCACCAACGGTATCTGCTTTGATGGTCACACCTTCTTCATCCAACTTGATGGAAAGATTAGCCTCGTTATTTGCGGCATTAAGGGCATTCTCACGCTCTTCATCAGTATTTACGACTCTTAGTGTAGTTCCTGCAAGAACGCCGTCAATATCGGGTGCTGAGACTTTCAAACCAGATGCAGCATGAGCAACATCAGAATTATCCCATCTGTCTCCAGCATCTCTCATCTCTGACATTCCCCTTGGAGAAAACATTCCACGAACACGTCTGGATATTCCACCCTCTTGTGTGACTAATACAATTTCATCTCCTTTGTGTATAGAACCTCGATATAGAATTACATCCAAAGTTTTTCCAAGTCCCCGCTCTTCTTTCATTTCAAGGACCGTACCTTCTCCAGAACCGTCAATATCGGTTAATTTGTCTCCGAGGAATCTTTCAGCCATACCAATAACTACTGCTAGTAAATCTTGAATCCCTTCACCTTTTTTTGCAGAAATAGGTACTAGTGCTATTTCTTTAGTGAAATCCTTAATTTTATCATAGCGTTCAATATTAAATCCATGTTCTGCAAAAGAACCTACAAGTTTCCAGTATTTTTGGTCAAAAAATCCGATTGTATCCTTTGTCTGATCTCTCAATGAAAGAGCCATAGGTCTGTTACGTACAGATTGCCAACCATGAATACGATCAACTTTATTCGCAGCAATTACAAATGGTGTTTTTGAATTCTTTAGAATACGGATTGATTCAATAGTTTGTGGCATACAACCATCATGAATATCTACCATTAAGATTGCAACATCTGCTAAAGAACCGCCACGTGAACGTAGAGTTGAGAATGAATGATGGCCCGGTGTATCAATGAATAAAAGACCTGGTGAATCAAATGATTTTCCCCCCATTAATGGCGAACATAATTCATTCAGTAAATCAGCTGGAACTTCTGTAGCTCCAATATGCTGAGTTATTCCACCAGCTTCTCGGTCCATTACTGAAGCCTGTCTGCCTGAACCAAGTGAACGGATGTGGTCTAGTAAACTGGTTTTACCATGATCAACATGGCCTAATACAGAAACAATTGGCTGTCTACGATTTTCCATAGTAACCACTTCATGTTCCTTCCTCAATTAGTTTAATTGTTTTATTCGTAGATTTGTGATTCTGCATCAAGCACCCATTCACATAGTCCGTCTGGGAACCAAAGACCTAGTTCGAAAGATGCTGTATCTTCACCATCGCTGCCGTGAATGATGTTGTGTCCGATATCCATAGCCCAATCTCCACGGATTGTTCCTGGTGCTGCATCTCTTCCATTTGTAGGGCCGATGATATTACGTGCAACAGCTATAGCATCTACACCAGTCCAAGCCATTGCTACAACAGGTCCTGAAGTAATGAATTCAATAAGTCCTGGATAGAATGGACGTTCTGAATGAACAGCGTAGTGAGTTTCTGCTAATTCCATTGAAGGAGTTAGTTGACGAAGACCAACCATACGTAGTCCTTTACGCTCGAATCTGTTGATTATTTCACCAACAAGTCCTCTTTGCACACCATCAGGTTTGATCATAATATAGGTTGTTTGCATATCTGCCATGATTCGGCCGACCAACCATCCCTATTTTAATCTATGATTACATTCAAAAATTTCTATCATGGATTTACTTTATTAATTCTATACCATCACATAAGAATATGGTTAGTAATGGTCGCTTTCTTAAAGACTTGATCATAAATGCTTTAATTTCTTACGGTGGTGTTGCTACAATGCTTAATGTGTCCAAATGGATATGGGAAAACCATCAATCAGATCTTGAACAAAAAGGTGATCTATTTTACAGATGGCAATATGAAATGCGGTGGGCAGCGACATCTCTTAGAAAAGAAGGAGTATTATTGCCTCCTGATATGTCCGACAAAGGCATCTGGGTTCTGGATGAAAGTTTACTTATTGAATAATTCTGGTAATATTTCTCTTAGTTCTACAAAGTTGCCGTCATCTTGTAATTGGTAATTATCCATAATTTTCAATCCACCTGTTACGAATTCATCGAGAATTGTCTTAGTATTTGTTTCATCTCTTTTAATACCTAGAGATTCAAACAATATACCGAAATCCCCTATTTCTGATTGCAATCGATTTATATCAGACCAAGAAAGAGGTTTACCATCACTCCATTTATTCTTTGGTACTCTTTCATTCATTCTAATACCAATTGATAGAGCAAACAAACAAGCATCCCTTCTTGACCCTTTTCCTTTACCCAAATAATTGTCCGCGAAATCGTCTCTTAATTGCCTATATTTGGCATCGAATACTAAATCAATGGGCTCTTTTTCCTCACTCATTTTTTCACCAAGTTATCTACTAATAATTCTAATTTAGTTCGGTCTTTTCCTATCTTTTCTAATTGATATATTGATGCAACAGTACTGCCATATCTGTCAATTGCAACCTGAGGGGCTAATTCGCGATCATTTGGAAGAAATATTATCTGTTTTTCTGATTTTGTAAAATAGTTGAATACAGAATCCATATTTTTTCTTGCTAGCCCTCTTCCTGGAGTGTCGATAATCATTGGGAATTCAAAACCTGAGCATGAAGAAAGTGCATCAATTATTGAATAGGCCATAACCAGACTCTGTGCCTGACTACCTGCATCAAGTGTATTTTTCTTATTTAGTATCGAAACTTTATAATTTTCAGTTATTTTTAGCCCTAAATAATGTTCCGCATTATTTGAAATAGACATGAAAGTACTACTAGCTCTTCGCTCTACTTCCTGTCTCATAGACTCTCTATATTCATCTAAAGTATTACTGAAAATATTACTTAATATTTCAGTAAGCTGAATTGATTTAGCGAGTCTTCTAACTATAACAGTATCTTTCTCGTCAATCTCTTCTAAATTAATATACTTATCAAAATCTTTTTGATTTTCATCTAACTTAGTCTGTATACTTCCTTTAGATTCCAAAGCCTTCTGTTTTTTCTCATTAAGCCCTGCCATAAGTGTAGTTTTCTCTTTTACTTCAGCTTCTCTCTCTTCAGTAATTTGCGAATTAGCCGTATTGACTTCTTCTTTGATTCTTTCTTTTGTTGTCAGAGAAGTCATTAGATTCTCTTCCTTCTCCAATAATAAATTTAGATTATCTTTAGTTGAACTTAGTTTAGTAAGTGCTTCTCTTTGAAGATAATATTCTTCGGCTGTAGGGAATTTAGAGTTTCTTTCTTTCTTTCTTAAATCTTCATCCAAATTGATTAACCGTTCGTCTATCTCTAATCTCTCTTGATTACTGGGTGTCTTTCGTTCTCTTTCACATGTTTTACATGGATCTCCTTTTAATCGTAAACCTAGTTCTTTTCTTTCTTCTTTTAAAACACCTATTTCTTGAATTGTCTCATTTTGTATCTCTCTTATTTCTTCTAATGACCCAATTGATGAATTTACTTGATTAGATATTATTATTTTCCACGATTCACCAACTTCTCTACCAATATCTTCTCTTAGTCCTTTAATTACTTTTTTATTCATCTCTTGTTTTTCTTTAGCAGCTGATAATTGGATAGCAGCATCTCTCACAGTGTCGTTATTTAACAGCCATTCCTCAATTTCTCCAATTTTCTCCTCATAAGAGCTTATTTCTTCCATATTTGTTTTTTTCGCCTCTCGTAAATCATTGATTACTTTTTCTAATTTTTTCCTTGCAATAATTTCCTTTTTATTCTTATCTTTCTCAGTTTTTTCTATAGCCAAATCAGATTTATACTTATTTTTCATACGCGTAAATTGATCCTCTCCCTCTTTAAGTATGGGCGTTCTAATAATATCTTCAATATCTCTTCTTAATTGTAGGTCTTCTTCTTTTTCCATCAGCTCTTCATATTCTTCTAATTTTTCTCCATCAAAAAGGAAAAATTTAGCTAAACGCTCCGGCAATATATTTTCATTAATCCACTTTTTATCATCTACAATATATTTCTCTGGACCCGAAACAGTGTCGTTTGATAAGAATGAATCAGGTTTCAAATCACTTTCCGATATCACTGGACGGTTGTCATATTTTGGAGAATATCCTCTCTGTAAGGTATATTTTTTCCCCTCATGAGAGAATACTAAAGTAACCGAGAAAGACGCACCTTTCTTTCCAAATAAGTCAATATTCATTAAAGGATGATGTGATGAATCTTTAGCGACATATGGTTTAAATTTATTAGGGTTTTTTCTTCTTGGCACATGATCATATAGTGCAAACATCACTCCTTCCCAGAAAGCAGTTTTTCCAACTGTATTATCTCCTAAAATAAATCCACCATTTCTTTCTCCAGTACCATTAAATACAAATTTATGAGTTCCAAAATAACCTTGCCAATTTTTAAATTCAATAGAATTAATAATCATAAAGAACTCTCCTTAGTATCTTTTCTTACTAATTCAGATGATATTTCATCAATGATATTTTTCAACTCTTTCCTTGAAATATTATTATTCGTAACGAACTGATTTTTGCTCAATATATTTACAATTGCATTTATATCTCTAGTATTAATAATATCCACTCGATATTTTGCAATATTTTTCATTAGATGTTCAATGATATCTTGTTTTGCATCAATCAATTTCAATCACCTCTTGTTCTATGCGAATACTTTCATCGAGTCCATATTTACGTATTATCCCAGCTATAGTCTCTGTATTAGTGATTCGATTCAAGCTATCTAATGCTAAATCTTTCGACCTCAATATTTCAGAGTTTATAAATCCTCTATGTGCTCCTCCAGATTTCTCTTCAGGTAATGCAAATGTATCATAAATATGGGCGATTTCCTTCCCTTCTGATTTTCTTAACATTCGACCTCTACGTTGAATAAATTCTCTTGGATTAGTTGTAGATGATAATACCATTCCATGACTTATGGCACTAATATTAATCCCCTCATCTAGACATTTTATAGCTAGAAGTAAACCTCCATTTCTTTCAAATGATTGTAAGGTTTTTCTTTTTTGAAAAGATTCCATTTCCGAATAATATAATTTTGGCTCAAGCCCGATATTCCTTATTTCATTTTCAGCTTTTCCTAACATTTCAATAGTATCGCAATATATTAACCAATGTTGTGATGGCACATAATTCATTTTAATTATAGATGACATTTCTTTAATTTTATTTTCAGCTCCTCTAATTATAGCTCTAGACCTAAAAGTCATAATTTCCATTTGCTTTCTTAAATCTAGATTATTTTTGTCTTCTTTCCATTGATGATAAATGATATTAATTTTAGCTCTCAATTCATCATATTTTTCTTGTTCGATCCATGTTAAGTTAACAGTATGTATATGGTATTCATAAGGAGTTAAGAAGCCATCTCTTAATGCATCTCTGAGCGTATATTTATGTACAATTTTTCCAACTAATTTTTCTATTCTTTTATTTCCTAATAAATCTCCAAAACGTTCAGGAGTAGCACTTAATCCTAAGGCGGCTAAAGGCGATAATTGATCACATAATTCTTTACATCCTTCCGAACCAATATGGTGACATTCGTCAATAATAAGGAGAATAGACGTTTTTTTATGATTTATTGTTCTTTTTATTTTATCAAGTTTAGTAGAGGTTTTCGCAGAACTTATTGTCGAAATTAATATCATTTCCTCCTCCTCTCTTTTCATTAAATTAAGCATTCCAATATCATTTTTCCCTCCGCCTATTGTCCCCACAATAAGATTTGGTAAATATTTTTTTATTTCTTCATGCCATTGCTCCACTAGGGCTAAACTTGGTACCATTAGTATTACGCTTCCTCCTTGTTTAACATGTGAATAAATAGCTGAAAGAGCGGTTATTGTTTTCCCACTACCTGTAGCATGTTCTAGTATCCCTAGTCGATTATTTTCTTCCCATTTTCTAAGGCCTATTTTTTGATGTTCTCTTAGTTCTGGAATTAATGAATCTAAATTTTCTTCCCCCTCTTCATCTATGTAATCTTCAAGATCGAGTGATATTTCATATTTATCTAAAATCTTTTCATCTATTTCAGATAAATCTATAATTCTCATTCTTTCTTTAAAATCTCCTCTAATTGTTTCTCTCAACCCCTTTTCCCATAGCATACCATGTGTGGAATATCCTTCATCCCAATTCCAAATGACATTATATGTTTCAATATTTCCTTTTTCACCAACTAGAGCATTGTACGTTTCATTACCTGATCCATGGAATGAGATTATATTGCCTTCTTCATCTTCAAAAAAGCCAACTTTATCGTGATAAATTCCACCTTTCGGGACAACTGCAATTTTAATTTCTAAATGACCTGTTGCAACCATTGCACATAGTAACTTTGTTGACTTTTTTAGTTCATCTTCATTCAACATTTCTTCTATTGTTTTATAGAATGATTGGAGATTATATCCTTCCATAGCTGCTCTGTGATCTCCTGGGTCAATATCTGTGGATGTCAATATAGTCATCTTTCCTCCATTAAGACAGAATCTTATTAAATCCTCATTCATCAGTTTAAAAACACTTGATCGAAAGTAGCCAACTCCTCGGCAATATATTTTTGATTGTGAAATACAAGGTTTATAGAAATCATTTATAACATCATCTTTTACAGTTGTATAATAGAGTTTTATTCCTCCGATAATATCAACTAAAGTCACCTCACGTCCCCCCGAATAGGTCTTGCGAAAATTTTATTCCTCTAATAAACTTGAGTAATTTTATTCTTGATTAAATATTTAATTATAGGTTTTTCTTGTTACTTCGTTTGTCAATAATTATACAGTTCCTTATAGAAGGGAGTTTTATGAAGGTCTTGGGCAAGAGAGCTAGGAGAGCTGCTTATCTCTCCAAACTCTCTCAATTGAAGATTCCTGAATCTCTTGAATCAGGCCGAATAATAGATTTATTTGCAGGTTGTGGAGGTCTTTCTTTAGGATTTGAATCAGTAGGTTTTCAAACAATTGGTTATGAAAAAGAAAAGAAATATGTTGAAACATATAATAAAAATCTTAGAGGGGAATGTTTGAATGAGGAATTAAGCACTGAATCAACTTTTCCCGATGCCGAAGTAGTAATCGGCGGACCCCCTTGTCAACCATGGAGTGAAACAGGAAAAAATCTCGGTAAAAAAGATTCAAGAGATGGGTTTCCTGCATTTATTCATTGCATAAAACAGGTCAAACCAAGATTATTTATTGCTGAAAATGTTAAAGGATTAACTTTTGAAAAGAATAAACAGTACCTTTCTTACATCATTAGTCAATTTGAGGGTCTGGGTTATGAAGTCGAATCTAAGGTGATAAGAATGGTAAATCATAGTTTACCACAAAAAAGAGAACGACTTTTTATCGTCGGCCATCATGGGGGTTTTAATTTCCCTAAAGAGAATGATATGATTTACACAGTTGAAGATGCTATTGGTGATTGGGCCCGGGAAGAATCTTCTGAATTCAAATATTTGACTCCTTCTGAAGATAAGTATATTGCAAGTTACGAGAAAAAATGTCAACTTCGGCACCCCCGAGATCTACACTTAGACAAACCTTCTAGGACACTAACTTGTCGAAATCTTTCCGGTTCCACATCTGATATGATTCGCATATCTCTAGCTAGCGGTAAAAGAAGAAAAATTAGAGTTAAGGAGGCAGCTAGAATACAAGGATTCCCTGATTGGTTCAAATTTACCGGCAGTGAATCTTCTTGCTTTAATCAAATAGGGCAATCTGTGCCACCTCTTTTCTCCCATCAACTAGCATTGTCGGTACTAGAATATTTGCAAAATAAAAATATTCTATTAATTTCTGAATGAATATTAGAAATCAGTTAATTCCGCCCTTAACATATCGGCGTGTCCACTTTAAACGACGTGGATTACGGCCAAGGTTCAGCATGTTCTTTCGTGCCTTACTATCCTTGAACCAAAGTACTGAACCATCTCTTTTGACAAACATAATGCCTGTACCTGGCTC
>Ga0209091_10005008_pt1 | contig 10182 bp, 9 predicted proteins | sample ArcticOcean_MG_C_6_FD_187438 | JGI IMG/M metagenome (GOLD analysis project Ga0209091, IMG submission 187438) | Marine microbial communities from western Arctic Ocean - ArcticOcean_MG_CB8_128 (SPAdes) (version 2) | ecosystem: Environmental > Aquatic > Marine > Oceanic | place: Arctic Ocean... | reverse complement strand
TTTCACCGTGTTTTTTACTCTGAACATTTTTTTGAATTTCATACCATTTATCAGCATAATTTTTTAAGTCTGGATCCATTAAAGATCTAATATAAAAAAAATCATAAGCTGCTCTAAATTTATTAAGGCCAGTCACGTACTGAACATTTCTTTTACTTAGGTTTAAAAAACTACTTTGCAATGACCAGATAGTAAATATTGTTGACTGAAAAAAATCAGGTATGGCGATATACTTCGCCTGTGACTCCATAACAAGTCTAAAGATCTCATCCATTTCTAATGATTGCTTCTTCAAGTTATTATTTTCTAAGATTTCTTGAAAATAAGGCCATAAAAAAACCGCGTATATAAAAGAAGGATTTACGTGCATTCCCTTATTAATTCTAATATCAGTATTTTTCAATGATGAATTAAAAAAATCATCATAAAATTTATGCTTGCAAAGAATTTTTTCTGTATAGGGGAATAAGTACTTAAATAAATTATATTCTTTAAGTTTTTTATAGCCGATAACAGCACTTCCTGAGTGCATAATCTTTAAAATTTCATCAAATAATCTAAAGGGGGATACATTGTTGATCATGTGAGACATTTTATTAATTGAATCTCTGCATTCATCTGTCAATTGTAATTTTAGTTTTGATTCAAATTTTATAGCTCTTAACATTCTTACTGGGTCTTCTTGATAGCTAACTGATGGTTTTTTTATCAATCTTAGCTTTTTATTTTCTATATCACTTATTCCGTTTACATAGTCATAAAGCACTTCATTGTCTAAATTTAAATACAGTGAATTTACAGTAAAATCTCTTCTAAAAGCATCTTGTGAAATTGTCCCAAATACATTATCCCTTTGAATCATTCCATTTAATTTTTTAAATTTCTTCTCATTGTTTTTTTTCTGAGAATCTGACCTAAAAGTTGTAACTTCAAAATATTTTCTGTCAGCTGTATAGACATGTACAATTTTAAAACGTCTACCAATAATTCTTGCGTTGTCGAATAACTTACATATATCGTGTGGGCTAGCATCTGTAGCTATATCAAAATCTTTTGGTGTCTTTTCAAGAAGTATATCCCTTATACAGCCCCCAACAAGAAAGGCCTGAAAACCATTGCTGATTAATTTATCAGATATTATTAGCACATCAGGATCAATATCTTCCCTATGAATTCCGTGCTCTTCTTTTGAATACTGCTCTAGATTTGTCTTCATTTGTCCACTGAATTATAAACATGCATAATATATGAAATAACGCTATATATCACTTTTAGATTTTACTAACTATGTATTTGCGCTAAATGCATGCCTTAGAGTGATAAAATTAATCTTTCTAATTATGTTTCAGGGTTAATCTACCCCTTACTTTTCAAGCGCTAATAAATTTTTTTTTACCACTATCATGTTGCCATTATTCCTAATGTCTCCACCAGAAAACCCGCCGATATTATTTTTACCAATCACTCTGTGGCATGGAATCAACAATTGCAAAGGGTTTTCTCTGCAGGCATTGCCGACTGGCCTGGGGTGAGTATTTATTTTCTGAGCAATATCTGAATAAGTTTTCTTGTCACCAAAATAGATTCTTGAAACCTCTTTTAAAACTCTCTTTTGGTAATTAGTTCCCGATAGAATATAAGGAATGGTAAATTTAGTTAGCTTTTTTTTAAAATATAAGTCTAACTGATCACTGACTTTTTTTAAAAATAGATTTTTTGGTTTTATTTCTACTAAATTCAGATCAAATTTTATTTTAATAATATATTCATTTGATGAATTGACTCCAATAGGTCCGATTGGACTTATAAAAACCATCTCATATTTTTCTAACATGTGAGCTTATTTTCTAGGTGCCAGCTTTTCTTTAATTCTAGCTGCTTTACCTGATAACTCACGTAAGTAATAAAGTTTCGCACGCCTAACTCTGCCTTTTCTTTTTAACTCTATACTTGCTATGAGAGGGCTATGTGTTTGAAAAACTCTTTCAACGCCTTCGCCATGTGATATTTTTCTAACTGTAAAAGATGAATTTACTCCGCGATTTTTAATTGCAATCACTACACCCTCAAAAGCTTGAAGCCTTTCTCTTTCACCTTCTTTTACTCTTACTTGAACAATAATATCGTCCCCCGGAGAGAACTTAGGTATTGTTTTTAATTGTTCTTTGTTAATTTTGTCTATTATATTCATATTCAGTCTCGATTCAGAAGTGAGATGATATCTTCTGTTGGTGTTTTATGAAAGCTTTTTTTTAATTAAATCGCTTCTTTTATTATTCGTTGTCATTATAGCCTGTTTTTCTCTCCATTTCCTTATCTCTTCATGATTTCCACTTAGTAGAACTTCTGGGACACTCATACTTTCAACAACTTCGGGTCTCGTATAATGAGGATGCTCAAGATAACCATTAGAAAAAGACTCGTCTTTGTTTGAATCTGCATGCCCTAGGACGCCAGGAATCATCCTTGCTATGGCGTCTATAAGTACACACGCCGCTACTTCCCCGCCACTTAAGATATAATCGCCTATTGACCATTCCTCATCTACCTCTATGTCTATAAATCTCTGATCTACACCCTCGTATCTCCCAGCTATTATAATTAAGTTGTCATTATTAGCCGTATTTGTGATGATCTCTTGATCAATTTTCTTTCCTTGAGGAGATAAATATATACATTTAGAATTCTTGTGTTTGGACTTTGCATGCCTAGTCGCGTTTATCAATGGTTGCGCTTGGAGCACCATACCGGCTCCCCCACCATATGGCTTATCATCCACATAACCATTTTTGTCCGAAAAGTCCCTTAAGTTAATAGTTTCGATACTTATTAAGGATTTATCTTGACCTCTTTTTAATACTCCATAATTAATAAAATTATCTATTATCTCGGGGAACACTGATATCACGCAAATATGTCTTATTTCATTACTCATAATATATTTTATCTATAATGATTTTCTTTTCATTTAGAATAACTTTTTTTATCGACTCACCAAAAACATAGGGAATCAAGATCTCTTCACCTTTACTTCCCTTGATAACCAAAACATCATTTGATCCAGTCTCAATGATATCTTTAACAAAGCCAATTTGCTCGCCTTCTTCTAAATAAACTTCTAAACCTATCAAATCATTCCAGTAATACTGATTAGTATCTAATTCAACTAATTGCCCTCTATCAATATACAGGTTTTTTCCAATATACTCATCCGAGTGCTCTCTTAAGCTGAAATTTTTAAATTTAATTTTAATAGATTTAGTAACTTGGCTATCTTCAACATCAAGACGCACATAAGTTTCATTTTTTATGACAAAAAAATGCTTATAATTTGAGAATTTTTTTTTAGATTCCGAATACGAATATATTTTAAGCCACCCATTTAAACCTTGGTGAGCTTGAATTTTTGCAATGAGAATTTTTTCAGTATCGAGCAATTTTAAAATTAGTCTTGCTTTAGAAGCTTAGCAACTCTATCTGATTTTTGTGCGCCAACTGATAACCAATAATCTAGTCTTTCGTTATTTACACGAAGCTTAATTTCTTGCCCAGTTGCCATTGGATTAAAAAATCCTAATCTCTCAATATAGCCACTTCCTCTTCTTTTTCTAGAATCAGTTGCTACCAAATGATAGAAAGGTTTTTTCTTAGCACCACCTCTTGATAATCTAATTTTAACCATATTATTTATTATTACTTATATTTTGAAAAGAAGTCATTCTACTTCAATTATGGAGGCATGTATAGCTTATAAGATATTTAATTATAATAATTTTTCTTATTTGCGTTTGTCAAAAAACCTATTAATAAGAGCAATTATAATCTTTCAGGCTATTCTGCATGTTTAGAAATTTTAAGAATTTTCTTGCTGTCTCTATAAGAAAATATGTAAAATATAATAATTATTAACATTCAGGACCATAATTTAATATGCACTATACCATACTCATAATATCACTAATATTTTCAGGATCAGCTTTTGCTGAAAGCTCTTTACCACCTTGCGAGGGTGAAGAATATAAGCAATGGGTTAATTGCTACGGTAGTTATCAAAAAAAATCAGAATCTAATGGGAAAACATTCGTTAGAAACTATTCTGGTGAATTTGGCAATTTTCCCGGCAAAAGAGCTGGCAAGGGAAAGAGCCAAATTAGTCAGAATGGTAAACTAGCGTATGAATATAATGGTTTTTTTGAAAATGATATGTCGCATGGACAAGGCACCATAACTTATGCTGATGGATCGAAATATGTCGGTGAATGGAAAGACAGCTATGAACACGGACTAGGCACTTATACTAATGCCGATGGATCGAAATATGTCGGTGAATATAAAAATGGCAAAAGGAACGGACAAGGCACCATAACTTATGCTGATGGATCGAAATATGTCGGTGAATGGAAAAATGACAAAAGGAACGGACAAGGCACTTACACTTTTGCAGATGGATCGAAATATGTCGGTGAATGGAAAGACAGCTATGAAAACGGACTAGGCACTTATACTTTTAGTCCAAGAAGTAAGTGGGCAGGACATAAATATGTCGGTGAATTTAAAGATGGGAAGTATCACGGGCAAGGCACTTACACTAATGCCGATGGATCGAAATATGTCGGTGAATATAAAAATGGCAAAAGGCACGGACAAGGCACTTGGACAGGTGGTCCAAGAAGTAAGTGGGCAGGAGATAAATATGTCGGTGAATTTAAAGATAGCAAGTATCACGGGCAAGGCACTTTCACATATAATAAAAGTGGGGATAAGTATGTTGGGCAATTTGAGAATAACAAAAGGAACGGACAAGGCACTTACACTTTTGCAGATGGGGAGAAGATAATCTCAAATTGGTATGAAAATAAAGAAAATGGTCAAGGTAAAAGAATTTTTAAAAATGGAAAATCAAAATGCCGGTATTGGTCTATGGGTGCCGAAAGAGACTGCGCGATACCTGGTCTTGCAGAGAAAAAAGAACGCAAGTTAAAACAAGCTATAAATTGCTATAGATATATAGATGACGATAACAAAAAACAGTTGATGAGACCCCATGTTGATGTGTTAACAAAATTTTGGGAAACATTGCAACGTGATCCAAATGCTATACCAAGTAATGATACGCTATACCAAATGATTGATATTAGTAATAGGATTATTCAGATTGGTGGGTGTTAATATCTTTAAAGACATTGTCTTATATTTTTAAAGATAGTCTTGATGTACAATAAATTATTTTTTAAAGAGATGCCGCTGTGGTGGAATTGGTAGACACGCGAGATTCAAAATCTCGTTCCTGCAAGGGAGTAACGGTTCAAGTCCGTTCAGCGGTACCATTTCTAATGATTCCAAGAAATTAAAAAATGAATTAAATACGGCTCTTAAAACGGCTCTTAAAAAAATTGAAGAATTAAGTGACAAAACAGAAAAATAAAATTTTGAGAATAGAATTACTCTTGATTAAGATAAATTCAATTATTTCACGAATATTAAATATAAAAATTCAGTGGGTCGTAGCAATTACTTGCTGTTTTGTTATCCAATCATCTCTTGCAGACCCATTGGTAATAGTAATAAATCCCCCAAAGGTTAATGCTACCCGAGTAGAAAAAAATATTATAGATATACCTGCATCAGTTAGCCATATTGGGAAGGAGAAAATTCAGCTCGGAACAGAGCAAGTTGGCTTAGATGAATCTATGAGTCAGGTGCCAGGTATTTTCTTTCTTAACAGGTATAATTACGCACAAGATCTTCGGGTGTCTATTAGAGGTTTTGGAGCGCGCTCCAGTTTTGGTATTCGCGGTATCAAGATTATAGTTGATGGAGTACCTGAAACTCTACCTGATGGCCAAGGATCTATTGATGGGATTGATATTGGTTCGATTTACAAAATCAACGTTATTCGCGGGCCATCATCTTCACTTTATGGTAATGCTTCTGGTGGAGCTATAATCATAGAAACTGAACGAGGCTCAAAATTACCTTTTATTGAGCTTCGTAACACATACGGTGATTTTAACTTAAATAAACAACAGTTTAAAATTGGCGGAGAGACTGAGAATCTAAACTATTTGCTAAACATCTCAAATACTTCAGTTGATGGTTATAGAGAGAATAGTGAATTCGAAAATAAACAATTCAATGGACGTTTTGAATATTTCCTCTCAGACACATCAAGTATTGTTTCAACCATACACCATACTGATCAGCCATTAGCAAATGATCCAGGCGGCATTACGGCAGCAGATGTTGCAACTAACCCTAGACAAGCACGAACTCAAAACTTAAATTTTCAAGCAGGCGAGAAAGTAAAACAAACCAGATTTGGGTTGGTATATAAAACCCAGCTAGGCAGAAGTCGGGATATAGAAGTAAGGACTTATAATACCAGTCGAGACTTCAGTAATAAGCTACCATTTCAAAATGGCGGTATAGTCAATTTAGATCGTAGTTTTTATGGTGGAGGTCTCAAATACACTGAAGAAAGTAAGCTGGGTAAATACCAAAATCGGCTTCTTATAGGAATAGATTATGACCGCCAAGATGACAATCGAAGTCGTTATAACAATTTATCTGGAATAAAAGGGAATCAGACACTTAAACAAAATGAATTAATAACATCGTTGGGTGCATACTTGCAGAATGAAACTAAACTAAATGATATGTCGGAGATTACGCTAGGTATTCGACACGATGATGTCACATTTGATGTAACAGATAAATTTTTAGGTGATGGTGACGATTCAGGAAAAATTAACCTAAATGAATTTAGTCCAATGATTGGTATTAGTGTAAAAGCAAGTAGTAATACAAATATTTATGCGACTGTATCTAAAGCATTTGAAACACCAACAACAACTGAGTTTGCTAATCCCTCCGGAGGTGGCTTTAATCAAGCTATTAAACCTCAAAAATCAACTAACTACGAAATAGGGGTCAAGACGTTTAATAGTAAATACAGTTTCGAAGCAGCTGTCTTTCAAATTGATGTTGAGGATGAGCTGACACCTTTTGAGGACTCAGAACAACCTGGTCGAACTTTTTTTACAAACGCAGGCTCGTCTGATCGACATGGCTTCGAACTTATAAATACTAGACGATTCGATGATCAGTTTGAGTTTTCAACAACCTATACCTACTCAGATTTTAAGTTTAATCATTTTAGAGATGCTGGTGGCGTAGTATACGATGGAAAACGTATCCCTGGAATACCAAAAAATCTACTAAATTTTAACTTATCCTGGTCTAATGAATCTGGATCATACGCTAACTTAGACACAACGTTTACAGGCAAATTCTATGCTGATAATGGTAATCAGAACAAAGTAAATTCGTATAGAGTTTCCAATCTTCGCTTAGGGAAAAACTTCATTCGCAATGATTTGGATATTGGGTTTTATCTTGGTGTTAACAATATCTTTAATGAAAAATATAATAGTAATATAAGAATTAATGCTTACGGAAATCGATATTTTGAACCGGCACCAAAACAAAATGTCTTTTTTGGCATCACAGTAAACAAAAAATTCCCAGGTTAATTGCGGTCACAATAATACTCTTTTTAAAATATTATCTTTTTTCTCCGTTATTACATTACTCAACATAAATTAGCATACTCTAGATGGCATTTGCAATTACAACTTTTTAAGATTTGAGCACAATATGATAAGATAATTCTTTCTTTGGGATAAAATAGGAACTTAACAAAAGTATAAAATTTATGGTAAATTATGTCAGAATTAACCTAAGAAACGAGTACTGTGAAGGTAATATACATTTCAAATAATCCTTTAAATAAATATATTTATGAAACATAAAAAAAAAATACTTGCTTTGATCATAATTATCCTGATATTGCTCGGGTCATTAACAACGTACTATAGTTACAAAGTATGTAGAGCTAATACACATTGTAAAAGTTTTGTTAGGAGCGTAATGCCTCACAAACTTTATGCCTATCTAAGTGGAAAAGTGCAAGATATTCCCGAAGTTCCTGAAAAAAAAATGGGTAACACTGATTCATTTAAAAGATCTCCTCAACATAGGGAAACATTTAAAATACATAGTGCCCATAACTCAATTTATGCTTATAAATTTGAGCTTCCCTCTCCACATAGATATGGAGCCATAGCAGCCTTTAGAGATACCTTTATTTTTTTAGATGGAACTGGAAAATTATTTTTATTTGATAGAAATGAGAAATTTTCTGAGCTAAAAGAAACCTTATCACCAACACTAAATTTTAATAAAAAAGAATTTAGAGAAACTCATGGAAATGATGAAGATTTAAACACAGCATTTGCTGTAAAAGGACTTGCTGTTTTTAAAAAAAATAAAAAAAATTATTTAATAGCAAGCACTCTTGCTTATGATGTAGATAATAATTGCCACACAATGTCTCTATATAAAAGCAAAATTTTGGATAATAAAAATAATTTTGAAACAAGTGGTTGGGAGAATATTTATAACTCTACTCCATGTTTAGTATTTAAAGATAATGCTATAGCATCAGAACCTGGTGCGGTATACAACACTATATCTTCTGGCGGAAAAGTTCAGCAATATGATGATGATTCTGTGCTCTTAACAATTGGAGATTTAGAAAATAGCGGCTCCCAATCTCCCGACATAGTACAAGATATTTCAACTCATTATGGCAAAATAATACAGGTAGACATTTTTAATAAAAAAAATAAAATTTTCTCAATCGGACATAGGAACCCTCAGGGTTTGTATATAAATAAAGATAAAAATATAGTGTTTGAGACAGAGCATGGTCCGTGGGGTGGTGATGAGGTTAATATAATTAAAGAAGATAAAAACTATGGTTGGCCACTAAGAACATTTGGGGTTAACTATGATGTACAAGCACATCGCTGGGCTTTTGATAAAAGTGACAGAACACACTCAGGGTATGAGAAACCAATAATGAGTTGGGTTCCTTCATTAGGAATCTCTAATCTTATTCAAATAAAAACAGATCATTTTAATTATTGGAAAGACGACCTTATAGTTTCATCGCTGAAAAATGCTTCATTGTATAGACTTCATCTTGATAATTCTAAAGTTATAACTATAGAAACTATTCATATTGGCCAAAGAATTAGAGATATAATCGAGCTTGGTAATGGGGAAATTGTTTTATTAACAGAAGATCCTAAAGATTGGAATGACAAAAAACACTTTATAATTTTAAATTATTTTAAGCCATATTAAAATATAATATAGATTATATTGCGTATTATATGATTATTTAAATACTAAATGCCCTGATGGCACAACTGGATAGCGCGTCCCCCTCCTAAGGGGAAGGTTGCAGGTTCGACCCCTGCTCAGGGCACCATATATTATTTAGCAATTATCAATTACGAAAAATTTCTTAAATGAACTTTTAATAGTCCAAACTGATTTAATGCCTTTCTTAAAAAGCACTATATCTCCTACCTCTAAATCGTAAGTTTCTGTGTCAGTAGTAACTAATAAACTTCCTTCTACTACATGAATATACTCATCGCCAGGAAATTCATAATCGAACGTCATAGGTTCGCAGCGCCATAGCCCGGAGTATGTTGGTTGATCACTCGAATTAGTTGTACTTAACCAATGAACTTCTCCAGCCTGTTTATCGCCCACCATAAATGGCTCGTAATTTTCCGCACCCACTACTGTTTTTAAAAAACCTGTTTTATTTATCATTTAATTCTCCTTTTTATTATTGTTTATTATTATGGTGAAAGCCTATTTATTTTCCATCCCGCCCCTTCTTTTTGGAATTTCAATCTATCATGAATTCTACCTTCATGTCCTTGCCAAAACTCTATTGTTTCAGGGATAATGACAAACCCTCCCCAATGCTCAGGCCTGGGTATTTTCTTATCTTTATATCTTTCTTCTAATATAGCAAGTTTATTGGTGATGACCTCGTAACTTTCTATAGTTTGACTTTGATTGGATGCATGCGCTCCTAATTGACTCAGTCTTGATCTTGAATCATAGTATTTATCTGATATTGCTGGGTCTACTTTTTGAATCTTTCCTTCTACCCTAACCTGTCTCTCCAAGGCATCCCAAAAGAAGTTTAATGCCACATTTGGATTATCAATAATCTCTTTAGATTTTCTGCTTGTATAATTTGTATAAAATACAAAACCATTCTCATCATATGATTTCAAAAGAACCATTCTTGAT
>Ga0209091_10005007_pt1 | contig 10183 bp, 9 predicted proteins | sample ArcticOcean_MG_C_6_FD_187438 | JGI IMG/M metagenome (GOLD analysis project Ga0209091, IMG submission 187438) | Marine microbial communities from western Arctic Ocean - ArcticOcean_MG_CB8_128 (SPAdes) (version 2) | ecosystem: Environmental > Aquatic > Marine > Oceanic | place: Arctic Ocean... | reverse complement strand
ACCGTCGATTTCTGATGTTGAGGGCGACTTCAATCCACAATCATCGATGGCAGTCAAGGCTCGCATTCTCGCTAAGGGTATGTCAAAGCTGACGATCCCCCTCGCGGATAAACAAGCAACCTTTATTGTTCTTAATCAATTGAAGACTAATATCCCACAAGGACCAAACGCAAGAATTGTTGCAATGACCACTCCCTATACTACCCCTGGTGGTAAAGCGATGCACTATTCTTATTCTTTGCGTATCTGGTTAACCGGTCGCAAGGCCAAGTCTTCCTTTGTTGAAGATGAAAAGGGTTTCCGAATTGGTTCTGAGGTTAAAGTAAAGCTTGAGAAGTCTCGTTTCGGAACACAAGGTCGCTCATGCGCTTTCCGGATCCTTTGGGGTACTAACGAGATTGGTATCCGTGACGAGGAAAGTTGGTTCGATGCTATCAAAGGCTCCGAGAGTTTAACCTCCGCCGGTGCATGGTATACTTTGACTACCGCCGACGGAGCCTACACTAGGAAGTTCCAGCCATCGAAGTGGACGGAGCTGGTGACTTCCGACGAAGAATTTCGCAACCACGTTACCCGCATTATGGATGAAGAGATTGTCCAGAAGTTCGACAAACGTGAGGGTGATGCGCGCGCGTATTACGAAGAGCCAGAAGATCTCACTGTACCAGTAAAAGAATAAAAAAGTACTTGACTTTACTCTCCCGATTGGTTATAATAGAATATAATCAATTAAGGAGGGTTATTCATGCGAAACTACGGATATGCTTGTATCAATATGGGGTTCTCAAACCGCCCCAAGTCACAACGCATCACAACTAACAGGACTATGATCAAACGCACGTTCCAAGAACGCGGCATTGACTATGCTTCGGAGCTATCGCTCCAAAATCTACGTGATCTGCGTAAGATTCTAGAGTGGAATCTAGAAAACAACATCTATTTCTATCGGTTGTCTTCAGACATTGTACCGTGGGCTAGCGAGTATGACTTGACCGACATGCCTAACTACGGCGCTATCCATGCAGCCGCATTGTCCGCAGGAAACTTTGCTCGCGAACACGGCATGCGTATCACATCACATCCCGGTCCATTCAACAAGCTTGCCTCTCCCAAAGAGCGTGTATTCAATCTTACAAAGACGGATCTATCAGTTCATGGTGATCTGTTCGATCTCATCGGATTACCACAGACGCCGTATGCCAAGCTCAACATCCATGTCGGTGCCGCCTACGGTGACAAACCATTCGCCCTCGACAACTTCTGTCGCAACTTCGAACGCCTACCTGACAATGTACGTTCACGCCTCACGGTCGAGAACGATGACAAAGCTTCGTTATACTCTACCAAAGAATTGTATGACAGTGTTTACAAGCGTATTGGTATCCCGATTGTGTTCGACTATCACCACCACATGTTGCACCCCGGCGGTCAGTCCGAGCAAGAAGCACTTGAGCTTGCTCTGTCTACATGGGGCGATATCAAGCCCGTTGTACATTACGCAGAGTCACGCTCTATCGAGCACAACAACCCCAAGATCAAACCTCAAGCACATTCAGATATGATCTGTAATCCATTCAGCGATTACGGTCATGATCTTGATGTTATGATCGAAGCCAAGCATAAAGAGCTTGCATTATTAGAATATCGTGTTATAATGAATGAACAAAGGATGGCAGTATGAAACGAGTATTAATTGTAGATGCATTAAATGCATATTTGAGGGCTTACATTGTAGATCCCAGCATCTCAACCAACGGAGACCCCATCGGAGGACTCAAAGGGTTTGTTAAAATCCTACAAAAACTTGTGCGAACCACAAACCCCGATAACGTTATTGTGGTTTGGGATGGACCGAATGGTTCAAAGAAGCGCAAGTCCATGGACAAGAATTATAAGGCCGGTCGAAAGCCGATTCGTCTTAATAGGGCTTTCCACAACTTAACAGGTGATGAAGAGCTGCAGAATAAGATCTGGCAACAGAGCCGGATTATCGAATATATGAATGAGATGCCGATCATTCAATTCATGCTGCCCGAGATTGAAGCCGATGATGTAATCGCACATATCACACAGCTATCAACTTATGATGGTTGGCAAAAGATTATCGTGTCAAACGATAGAGACTTTATGCAGGTTTGTGACGAAGAGACAGTACTGTGGCGCCCAACTAAGGATGAGTTTTTAAATACTAAGAGAATCATCGAGCAGACTGGGGTACACCCCACGAATATGGCACTTGCTCGGGCTATCATCGGAGATCCCTCAGACAACCTCCCGGGTGTCAAAGGCGCTGGATTCGCCACCGTCGCGAAGCGCTTAGGCATGCTCTTATCCATCGAGAAGACTGCGACGGTTGATGAAATTGTTGAATATTGCGTTAGTGCTAGCACAGATAGCAACCTGAAGTTTTTTAACAACGTTGCGGAAAACAAGGGACTCATCGAGCATAATTATAAGATGATGCAGTTGTACTCCCCGTGTATGTCATTCCAATCAAAAACATATGTTAAAGAATCGATCGAAAATTTTGAGTGCGAGTTTAATAAAACTGAGGTCATTGGGATGATGCGCGCCGATGGATTTGGTGAGTTAAATTGGGCAGATCTCCAAGCTAACTTAAACAAAATTCAGAGGGAATGTCTTGGCAACGGATCAAAATAATCTTTAATTTCGCTTGACAAAACAGCCAGATTCGGTATAATTACTAGTATAAAACGAGAGGATAATGCAAACAGAGAAAGTAAACTTTGGAAAGTATGGAAAAACTTTTCAAGAAGGTTTAGTACAATTAATTTTTGAAGATCGTCCGTTCGCGGATCAGATCACTGAAGTCCTAGACGTGAATTTTCTAGAGCTTGAGTATTTGCGCGTGTTCCTGCGCAAGACTATTGACTATCGAGAGAGATATGATCGCCACCCATCCTCATCTACGATGGATACGATCCTTCACACAGAGTTGCATGATGAAGATGCTCTCGTTGCTGAGCAGGTAAAAGAATATTTCAATAAAATTGTTGGATATGAGGTAGGTGATCGAGAGTATATCAAAGAGACTTCGTTAGACTTTTGTAGGAAACAAACGCTAAAAGAGGCAATGATGAAGTCTGTTGGATTACTGCAGACATGTTCTTTCGATGAGATCTCCACAGAAATCAATAACGCGCTAAAGTTAGGCTCGGATAACAACTTTGGCTACGATTACCTTGCAGACTTTGAAGCACGCTTTGTGCCGAAACATCGAAAACCAGTCTCAACTGGTTGGTCTGACATTGATAATATTGTAGGAGGAGGCTTGGGCAAAAATGAGCTTGGAGTTGTTATCGCTCCCACCGGTGCTGGAAAGTCTATGGTTCTTGTGCATTTAGGCGCCGCAGCCCTACGGGAAGGAAAGACTGTGGTTCACTATACATTGGAGCTTCAAGAGACGGTGATCGCCAATAGATACGACAGTTGTATCACTGGATATCCTTTGGATGAAATCATTAATTTTAAAGAAGAAGTGTATGAAGAGATTAAAGATATTGAGGGCTCACTAATTATTAAAGAATACCCAACAAAATCTGCTTCGACTAATACGATTAAGGCTCACTTGTCTAGATTGGTTAAGAGAGGGATTAATCCTGGGTTGATCATCATAGATTACGGAGATCTCTTGAAACCAGTTATTATACGCAAAGAAAAGAGAAATGAATTAGAATCTATTTACGAAGAAATGCGAGGCATCTCGGCCGAAGCACAATGTCCTGTCTGGACAGCGTCGCAAACAAACCGAGCTGGCTTAAGCGCAGAGGTGATAACAATGGAACAAATCTCGGAAGCATTCAATAAGTGCTTCGTAGCAGATTTCATTTTTTCAGTTTCTCGCACCATCGAGGACAAACAAAATAATTTAGGCAAGATATTTATTGCCAAGAACAGAAACGGACCGGACGGAATGATATATCCTATTTTCATGGACACCTCTAATGTAAATATTAAAATACTCCCGAAAGTTACCAACCACAATAATACGTCCAGCAACCCTGCAGTTGTCACCGCACCCGTTTCTTTAGGATCCGCTGCACAGAAACAATTGCTCCAAGCCAAATACACCAAATTAAGAAGGAAAACAAAATAATGAGAACAATTGACAACATCAGACGCTTTAGACTTTCGGACACTTTTGTGGAACCGTACAAGCAGCAGGAAGTCCCATGGGGACCGCTCGGGTATGTTACTTTTAAGAGAACATACGCGAGAAGACTAAGCGAGTTTGATGCTGAAGCTACTGGCACTGAGGAGTGGTGGCAAACTTGCCGCCGTGTTGTTGAGGGTATGTTTAATATGCAGAAACAGCATGTCTTTATGTTAGGTCTTGAGTGGAACGATGCAAAAGCTCAGCGTACCGCTAAAGATGCTTATGATCGTCTATTCAATCTTAAGTGGACTCCTCCGGGACGAGGCTTGTGGATGATGGGAACTAAGTTTGTCGAAGAACGGACTGCTGCTGGCTTGTTCAACTGCGCTTTTCGCTCCACTCGCGAGATCGCTACCAAGGGCGGCTATCTTTTCGCCTGGATGATGGATGCTTTGATGGTCGGTATTGGCGTAGGATTTGATACCGAAGGCGCCGGCAGCATATCTATTTGTGAACCACAATATACAAAGGATGTTCTCATTATAGAGGACTCACGCGAAGGCTGGGTGGATTCAGTGCATACTCTTCTTGACGGATTCTTTTTCGGAGCAAAGGTTCCCAAATTCGACTACTCGATTATTCGACCTGAAGGCGCCCTCATCCATGGGTTTGGAGGCACCTCCTCGGGCGCCGGTCCGCTCATTGAATTACACGAGAACTTGAACGAACTGTTTTCCGGAAAGATCGGAGAACTGATGACCTCGGTAGATATAGTTGACACCCAAAACCTGATCGGTCGTTGTGTTGTCTCAGGGAATGTACGTCGTTCCGCTGCGCTAGCTATGGGTCGCCACGACGACAAACGTTATCTTGAGATGAAGAATGATTCAGAGAAATTAATGCATCACCGATGGGGATCGAATAATTCCTTTAACGCAGTGGTGGGTATGGATTACACGTGGCATGCCGCACAAAGTCAGAAGAATGGTGAGCCGGGCTATATTTGGCTCGATAACGCGCGAACCCACGGCAGATTTAAAGACGGTCTTCGGTATGACGATATGAACGTAGCAGGCTTTAACCCTTGTGTTGAGCAGCAATTAGAAGATGCTGAGCTGTGCTGTCTGGTCGAGACTTATCCTGCCAAGCATGAAGACATGGAAGATTACCTACGCACTCTTAAAATTGCGTATTTATACGGAAAGACGATCACTCTCTCTAACACTCACTGGCCAGAGACTAATGCAAAGATGCTCAAGAATCGCCGCATCGGCTTATCACAATCGGGTGTTGTTCAAGCTTTTAATAAGTTTGGTCGCCGAGAAGTTTACGAAATGTGCGATAAAGCTTACGAACACGTTAAATTATTAGATGAAGAGTATTCCAACTGGTTATGCATTCCTAAGTCAGTTAGAATGACCTCGATTAAACCATCCGGTACCGTGTCACTGCTTAACGGATCCACTCCCGGTATCCATTTCCCTGAGAGCGAATTTTATATCAGAAGAATTAGATTCGCAGAGAGTTCAGAGATGCTTGAACAACTAGAAGAGGCTGGCTACAATATAGAGAAAGACTCATACTCTCCGAATACAATGGTGGTAGAATTCCCCGTACATGAACCATACTTTCAGAAGGGTAAGAAAGATGTCTCCATTTGGGAGCAGCTTGAGATCGCCGCGCAATATCAACATTACTGGGCAGATAATTCTGTATCGATTACCGTTACTTTCAATCAAGCTGAATCAACTCAAATCAAGAGCGCACTTGAGATGTACGAGACTCGACTGAAGGCGGTATCATTTTTGAAATATCAAGAAACTGGGTATGTACAAGCGCCCTACGAGTCGATCACCGAAGAAGAATTCAATAAGATGTCAGCAGGCATTAGACCCATTCAGAGGATGTCTTTTCAAGAAGGCGGCGCCGGGAGCAAGTTTTGCACCAACGACACCTGTACAATTTAACACAAAAAAGGAAACAAAATGTTTAAACCATTAAATAGGCATGTTCAGATTGAATTTGGAGCCGAAAAGACAAACGAAACAACTACGGGAATCTTATTGCCCCAAGACTTCAAGCCGACAGAAGAGAGATATACTTCTGCAATAGTGGTTTCTGCATCAGAAGACGTCAGATTCTCAGAATCCATAGAGAAGGGCACACAGATCATCGTTGACAAAACCATGGTCGAGGTGATTAACTTTGGAGACAAATGCATTAATGTTATTTTGGAGAACTATATATTAGGCATAATTTCTTAATATGTGAGGGAGTATATAGGATGCCTATTGACAAAAACTTTTATAACGAGTCTTCTGCCGCCAAGTTCGGCTGGGATCCAAGCTGGTTCGACGAAAAATATTTTGATGACAAGCTGACTCGCGCCATAAAGAAGTGGCAGAAAAACAACGGACTGAACAGCGATGGTCTGTGCGGACCGAGCACATTTCGTCGGCTTTGGACTGAACGTCAAGCAGAAATAGATGATTTTAAGCCGACTGACTGTAGCTATTCTAACTACATCGTCTACAACAACGAATTTTTTCCAATAGATTGGGATAAGGTTGTGTTGTGGTCCGAGCGCGGCGGACTAAAGGCAGGTCCAGGCACCCATTATAGCTACGCCGGCCGACCAAAACGCAGTGTACGCTACTTTGTTAACCACTGGGATGTTTGCTTGAGTTCTAGATCTTGTCAATCGGTGCTAGATAAACGCGGCATATCGGTTCACTTCTTGATAGATAATGACGGTACAATATATCAGACGATAGACATGCAGCATAGCGCCTGGCATGCCGGCTCCGAAAGAGCGAACAGAGCATCAGTAGGCGTAGAGATCAGCAATGCTTACTATCCCAAGTATCAGCAATGGTACGTCAAGAACGGGTTTGGAGAGAGACCAATGGTGGAGAATGCATGGGTACACCATAGCAAGTTAGAGCCCTTCATGGACTTTTACCCCCAGCAGAAACTTGCTCTTAAAGCTCTTTGGGTAGCTGTACACAAGGCAACTGGCATACCATATGAGACGCCACTAAATCAATTCGGTAACACCTCGACTCAATATGAACAGCGGGTCACGTATGGAAAGTTTAGTGGATTTGTTAGTCACTATCACGTCAGTAAACGAAAAATTGATTGCGCGGGTTTAGACATCAAAACCTTATTAGAGGACGTCGTTGAAGAAGAGAAAGCGGGATGCACCGCCACCACCGATTTGTGTGAAGATTGATACTTGAATATGATAACATAGTCCTGGGTAGCTCCTTAAACGCAATACTGTTCGCAGCCCAAAATTTTTACCCCTTAGTTTTTTCAGATCTTAGAAAACCGTTCAGGTTTGATTACTTTGACCCCGCGACTGATTTGTCTTTTTTGAATCTACCGCATGGCCACCGGCCAAAAAGTTTAACGACACTTAGTGGACAGTTTGACGTCGGCGTAGCGAAATATTTGGCTTGGGAGCACATGATTTTTCTATTATCGATGAGGGGTCATGTACCTCTTTCTAATTTGTGCAAGAATATCCGAGCCTCCGATAACAAAATAAGCTGCTACAACGAGTACTCAAAAATAGCAGAAATAAGATTCAACAATTGTTATTATTTTGGAGATGACAATGTTCAGGGGTTGCTTGAACAAAAAGTTCTTGATAATTACGAATATACATGTTATGATTGGATAGCATTTAATAAAGGAGGAAAACATGATATTGACTTTATTGAGACAAATGATGATTTTGTTAAACGAGTATGGTTTTACTCATCAGACCGTATTGATGGAAATACTGCTGTTAGAGATGCTTGTATCCTGTCAGCATTAACAGAAGAACAAACCAAAGACTTTAATTATTCAGAGACTATGGCAAAGTTTAAATTGATTTCTGAAATGGAATCGAGAGGAATGAAGGGTCAGTTTAACGGATATGGACCAAATGGTAATCCGAAATATTACAAATTTAAAACCACCCACATACGAAGAGAGAAATATGAGAAAGAAAAGAACACACCATTCAAAGCGAATGGCTTTAAAACTAAAGAAGTTGATGAAAAACAGTTGTACGAAAATTTACAATCGATTCACATGGACTACAATAGATTTTTAAGAGGATCAAGTGAGCATACACGTACACACTGCAGGAATAATCCCAGTAGCTAATCTGGAAACAGATATAGAGACACCAATTCCGGAGATACTATTACCTGTAAATAACGGATTTTCGGCGATACAGAAATCTGTTTTTGAATGTGCCATGGCTGGCTGCAACACTATCTGGATTGTTGCAAATAACGATTTAGCACCCATCATTCGAAAGGTTGTAGGTGACTGGATCTATGACCCCGTTTATTACGAGAGAACTTTTACTAAATTTTATTCGGATCATCGTCGCGAGATACCTATTTACTACGTTCCGATACACCCAAAGGATCGCGATCGTCGTGATTCGTATGGGTGGTCAATTTTATATGGCGTATATTCTTCGTGGTATACTGCATATAAGATATCAAAATGGATCACCCCACAGAATTACTATATTAGCTTTCCAATGTCGACATATGATATCTATAGTGTAAGAAACTATAGAAAGGTTATTTCATCTTCGAAGGCTAATTTTTTTCTAAAACACAACAACCAAACAGTGAAAGATGGGAAGTATCTCTCTTTCACGATGAAAGGAAGAGATTTTAAAGCATGCAGAAACCTAATAAACAAAACGACCACAAGGGAGTTTTTACCCCCCTTACCCGACCAAAAGTATCCGACCCAAAAGCGGCCGATACAGGACAGGTGGACAGCAAAAAGCTTTTCGCTGGAACAGGTATTGATTCCCTTGAGTGAAGAGGGTTGTGCATATGCTGAAATCGATTGGTACCACGATATCTCGACATGGGATGGTTATGTTGAATATCTTGGATCCGAAAAATCCATAGAATCTCCAAGAAAACAGTTGACATCACCGCACACACATGGTAATATACCTTATGTGGATGAAACTCAAGACTAAAGAAGTTCCTTTAGGTCGCGCCCCAGTGGGCTCGATTGTTATTCATCAAGAAAGAGCGTGGAAGATTTTAAACAGAATTGATGGCAAAAGCGCTTCACTTATTACTAACATCGGAGATGGCAATCGCGAAAGTATTTTGCTTGCATCTTCGACCATAGTATGTTATATTATAGATGTAATCAAGATTTCCAAGGAGGCAACATGAATCGCACTGATTCTAAGATTAAATTTGTTGGGCTACATGCCCATAGCGTAGCAGGGTCAATTTTTGACGCAATTGGGTACCCCCAAGCACACATGGACTTTTGCTATAAAAATGGTGGTGATGCTCTGGCATTGACCGACCATGGCAATATGAACGGTCTAGCATATCAGGTGCTGCACGCGAAGAAGATGAAGGAGGAAGGTAAGGAGTTCAAGCCGATCTTCGGGTGTGAGGCTTATTTTATCCCATCCGTTGAGGAATGGCGAGAAGAATATACGCGCGCGATGGAAGATAAGAAACTCGCCAGGTCTGCGAAGAAGGACGAACAGTCCGGAGCGACAGTCGAGGATGAAGGCGCCAGCAAGAAGACTCAGGATGTTCTGCGTAAACGGAATCACCTCGTTCTATTGGTTCAAAATCAGACAGGACTAAACAATCTATTTAAATTGGTCTCAGAGAGCTACCAGTCGGAGAATTTCTATAGGTACCCTCGTATAGACTATAGACTTTTAAAGAAGTACAACGAGGGTATCATCGCCGCTAGCGCCTGTCTTGGAGGGGTCTACGCTGGTGACTACTGGGAGAATCGTGATGAAGGTCCCGAAGCTGTGTTGGCAGCTATGCGGAACACGACAGAACGTATGGTCGATGTCTTTGGCGATCGCTGGTATGCAGAGATACAATGGAATAATATTGAAGAACAACATCAGTTAAACCAATTTGTTATTCAAACTGCACAAGAGATGGGGGTTGCGCTGATCACGACAGCCGACAGCCACTATCCGAACCCCGATGCTTGGAAAGACCGTGAGCTTTATAAGCGCTTAGGCTGGCTTGGCAAAGGTCGACCGTC
>Ga0209091_10005006_pt1 | contig 10184 bp, 6 predicted proteins | sample ArcticOcean_MG_C_6_FD_187438 | JGI IMG/M metagenome (GOLD analysis project Ga0209091, IMG submission 187438) | Marine microbial communities from western Arctic Ocean - ArcticOcean_MG_CB8_128 (SPAdes) (version 2) | ecosystem: Environmental > Aquatic > Marine > Oceanic | place: Arctic Ocean... | reverse complement strand
CTGTTCTTTTTCATTCTGGCTAGAAACTAATTTAGTCCATATTTCTTTTGCTGTCTCAATGTCCGAACAATTTAATGGAGTATTAACCATGATCCTGAACTTTCTATCTTTTTATTAAAATTAGCATATTTTATTTTGTTTGAATAGTAACTATTGGTTTCTTTACGTAACCACCAGACGTCAATTTCTTAATTTAAGAAACTTTGAAAGCTATAAAAAGTTGCAGGTAATAATTCAAAGTTTCTTACCTGCAACTTAAACAATAATGTAAATATTTCTTATTATTATTTTATGTTAAATCAAACCGATCGCTATTCATTACCTTTGACCAAGCTGCAACAAAGTCTTTAGTGAAGGCTTCTTTGCCATCATCAGAGGCGTAAACCTCCGAAATTGCTCGAAGCTGAGAGTTTGATCCCAATGCAAGGTCCACAGAAGTGCCAGTCCATTTTAATTCTCCAGAGGATCGATCATATCCCTCAAATACTTCGTCTGAATCATTAGACCTTTTCCATTCGGTAGACATATCAATCAGATTTACAAAAAAGTCGTTACTTAATGTTTCTGGGCTCTTAGTGAATACACCATGCTTAGAATTTGCCATATTAGCGTCAAGAACTCTCATTCCGCCAATAAGTACTGTCATCTCAGGTGCTGTTAAATTTAGCATTTGAGCTTTATCGATTAAGAGCTCTGCAGCGCCACGTGGCTGTCCATTTTCTATGTAATTACGAAAGCCATCCGCTTTTGGTTCAAGAACGGCAAATGACTCAACATCAGTCTGCTCTTGTGACGCGTCTGTTCTACCAGGTGCGAAAGGTACTTCTAAATTATGACCAGCCTTACTCGCCGCCGCTTCAATAGCGGCACAACCACCAAGTACTATCACATCTGATAAAGATATTAATTTACCATTTGCTTGTTTGCCATTAAATGCTTTTTGAATTTCTTCCAGTGTATTGAGCGCTTTGTTTAATTCACTAGGATTATTAACACCCCAATTCTTTTGTGGTTCTAAACGAATACGTGCTCCGTTTGCTCCACCTCTTTTGTCAGTTCCACGATAGGTGGCAGCAGATGCCCATGCCGTTTGCACTAATTGCGAAATTGATAAGTTGGATTTAAGAATTGTCTCTTTCAATGCAGCAACATCATTTTCATTAACCAAATCGTGATTAACCCCTGGAATCGGATCTTGCCAAAGCTGTGCTTCTGATGGAACTAATGAGCCTAGACCTCTTACATACGGCCCCATATCTCTATGCGTTAGTTTAAACCAAGCTTTTGCAAAAGCTACAGACAGCTCATCAGGGTTTTCATAAAAACGCCTTGAAATCGGTTCGTATATTGGATCCATTCTTAAAGCTAAGTCAGATGTGAACATTACTGGCGCATGTTTTTTTGATGGGTCATGTGCATCTGGTACAGTTCCAGAGGCTGATGTTTCTTTTGGTGTCCACTGTGTTGCTCCAGCTGGGCTTTTGGTTTGCTCCCATTCGTAGCCAAACAGATTTTCGAAGTAGTTATTATCCCATTTTATCGGGTTTGTAGTCCAAGCACCTTCAAGGCCACTACTAATTGTATGTAATCCTTTACCACTTTCATATGTATTCTTCCAACCTGTGGCTTGTTCGGCCAAAGTAGCTCCCTCTGGCTCCGGCCCAACATATTTGTCAGGATCTGCAGCACCATGTGCTTTACCAAAAGTATGTCCACCTGCAATCAACGCAACAGTTTCTTCGTCATTCATTGCCATACGGCCAAAAGTCTCGCGAATATCGCGTGCTGAAGCGAGAGGATCTGGATTTCCATTAGGACCCTCTGGATTTACGTAAATTAAACCCATTTGAACGGCTCCTAGAGGATTTTCTAATTCTCTGTCACCACTATACCTCTCGTCGGCAAGCCACTCCCCTTCTGATCCCCAATAAATATCCTCGGCTGGTTCCCAAACATCTTCACGACCGCCTGCAAAACCAAATGTCTCTAGACCCATTGACTCTATAGCGCAGTTTCCTGTCAAAATCATCAAATCTGCCCAAGATAATTTTCGACCATATTTTTGCTTAATTGGCCAAAGAAGCATCCTCGCCTTATCTAGGTTTACATTATCAGGCCAACTATTTAACGGAGCAAATCTTAATGTTCCTGCGCCTGCTCCGCCACGTCCGTCTCCAATTCGATAGGTTCCTGCACTATGCCATGCCATTCTAACAAAAAATGGACCATAATGGCCATAATCTGCTGGCCACCAATCTTGTGAGTCAGTCATTAAATCAAAGATATCTTTTTTGACAGCGTTTAGATCTAAACTTTTAAATTCTTCTGCATAATTGAAATTACTATCCATTGGATCTGCTAAAGAAGAATTCTGATGAAGAATTTTAAGATTTAGCTGATTTGGCCACCAACGCTGATTAGCTGTGGTTCCTACTGCTGTGTGTCTTTGAGATCCACCCATTACTGGGCATTTACTTTGGCTAGTCATTATTGGCTCCGATTTTATATATTATTTTCCTGTTTTTTTTGAATGTAAGTTTAGGCAGACATCTACATTTCCCTTATTTTAGAAACCAGTTGAACCAAGGTCAAGTACATTAGAATGATTTTAAACTATAAATATTAAAAATTTTTTGTCAAAATATTAAGATAATTTAATTATCAATAACAAAGATTAATTTGGGATTTTCTTAATAGAACTAATTCATATTATGACCTCTTTAAAGTTATTGACGCTCAAAACCATTTCAATCAAAGTTAAACTGTCATAACAAAAATGAGGTGTACTAGTGAGCTCTCCAAATATAGTGATTATAATGGCAGACCAGCTTGCGCCACAATTTACTTCTGCTTACGGAAACACTCACGTTAAAACGCCTCATATGGATAAATTAGCTGCGCGAGGGATGCGTTTTGATGCAGCCTATTGCAATGCTCCACTATGCGCTCCTTCCAGATTTAGCTTTATGTCAGGTCAACATATCACAAGCATCGCTGCTTATGATAACGCGTCAGAATTTCCTGCAACTATTCCGACTTTTGCGCATTACTTGAGACTAATGGGTTATCGAACTTGTTTGTCTGGAAAAATGCATTTTGTTGGACCGGATCAACTACATGGTTTCGAAGAAAGATTAACCACTGATATATATCCCGCTGACCATGCCTGGACACCCGATTGGGAAGCCCCCGATGAGCGCATCGATAAATGGTATCATAATATGGAGAGTGTGAGAGAGGCTGGTATAACCAATACCACTTTTCAATATGAGTATGATGAGGAAACAACCTTTTATGCCCGTAGAAGAATATTTGAATACGCTATGGAAGATATCAAACCGTTTTGTATGGTTGTCAGTCTTATCCATCCTCATGATCCATATTTAGCAAGACCAGAGCATTGGAATCTTTATAATCATGATGAAATTGAAATGCCTAGTATACCAGCTACGCTTGATCCACATTCAGAACGGCTAAGACATGGAATTCAGGCTGATATAGTAAAGGTTACGGATGATGAGGTTAGAAATGCTAGGCATGCTTACTTCGCAAATTGTTCCTATTTTGATGAGAATGTTGGAGTTGTTGTACAAGCCTTAGAAGAAAGTGGTCAAATTGATAATACTATCATCATTGTAACATCTGATCATGGGGACATGCTAGGTGAACGTGGGCTATGGTATAAAATGAATATGTTCGAACATTCTGCCCGAGTACCTTTAATAATTTCTGGCCCTGGAGTAGAGCAAGGGAAATGTGATAATCCATGCTCTTTGGTTGATTTGTTACCTACTATTTTAGATATGGCAAATAAAGAAAAACCCGAAATGGCTATGCCAATAGATGGTCGATCATTATGGGCTCTTGCAAAAGGCGAAAGCCAAGAAGACGGTGAGGCAATTGCGGAATATTGCGCAGAGTGTGCATCTCATCCTATGTTTATGATTAGACGAGGTGAGTACAAATATATACATTGTGACATAGACCCACCTCAACTTTATAATTTAATCAATGATCCAGATGAATTGAAAAATTTGGTTGAAGATTCAGAATACAAAGAGATAGCGCAATCATTTAAAAATGAAATTAAATCTAGATGGGACAGCGAAGCTATTCGAAGAAATGTAATAGCAACTCAAAAGCAGAGAAGAGGTATTCACGCTGCAATGGAGGCAGGGATACTCCACTCGTGGGACTATAATCCTCCACGAGACGCTTCAAACGAATTTGTTAGAAATCACATGGATTGGCTCGTAGCCATGGAAACAAAAAGATACCCCCCACATAACAAAACCAAGAATAAACAATAAATTAAGGATTTATAACATGCCCATAATAAATAGGATTGCTGACTATCACGATGAAATGAAGGAATGGCGTCAGCATATTCATCGAAATCCAGAGTTGAACTTTGATTGTCATAAAACCGCCGCTTTTGTTGTAAAAAAGTTAAAAGAATTTGGTGTAGATGAAATCCATGAAAAAATTGCTGAAAGTGGAGTTGTCGCAATTATTAATGGGAAACATTCAGGTCCAACTATTGGATTGAGAGCGGATATGGACGCACTGCCATTGCAGGAGGTTAAAGATCATGAGTATAAATCTACTGTTGATGGTCAAATGCATGCATGTGGACATGATGGTCACACAACAATGTTATTAGGCGCTGCCCGATACCTTTCAGAAACGAGAAACTTTAGTGGTCGTGTTGCTCTTATATTTCAACCTGCTGAAGAAGGTGGTGGAGGTGGAGAGGTCATGTGTAAAGAGGGTGTGATGGATAACTTTGATATTCGTCAAGTATATGGGATACATAACTCACCAGGGTCACCGCTTGGTTTCTTTTCAACAAATCCTGGACCAGTTTTGGCAGCAGCTGATAGTTTTTCTATTTGGATTACAGGGCAGGGAGGGCATGGGGCCAACCCAGAAGAAACTATTGATCCTGTTATTGTGGCTGTTCAAATAGCTCAAAGTATTCAAACAATTTCTTCTAGAAACTTATCTGCACTTGACCCGGTAGTTATTTCAATAACTCAAATTCACACTGGAACTATTAATAACATTGTTCCGGGTGAAGCATTTATTAATGGAACTGTAAGGACACTGAAAAAGGATACACAGGCTCTCGTGGTCAAAAGATTAAAAGAAATTTGTGATGGCACTGCACAGGCGTTTGGTGCAAAAGTTGATTTGGAATATGAGTATGGTTACCCACCAACTGTTAATCATCCTAAGCAAACTGCATTTGCTTTAAAGGTGGCTTCTGAAATATCAGGAAATGCTAATATAGATGGGGAAGCTCCAACAATTATGGCTGCTGAGGATTTTGCTTATATGTTGGAGGAACGACCAGGCGCTTATTTAAATATTGGCCAAGGAGATAGTGCGGCCCTGCATAACCCAGAGTATGATTTTAATGATGAGCTCTCCCCAATTGGAGCAAGTTTTTTTGTGAAACTAGTTGAAAATGCGCAGCCGCTAGATTGAATTTAAATATTGGAAGTTAGGTTACATTGCTTCTAATGTTTGGGGGTTTATGGCTTTTGGATCTGTTCTTAGATCAAGAATTGCTGGTCTATTTGATTGGCGCGCTCGTTCTAATGCGTCAGAAAATTGATCTGTTGAGAATACAACTTCTCCATACCCGCCATAAGATTTTGCCAACTCAGCAAAATTTGGATTAACCATAGTTGTTCCAGAAGGACGGCCTGGAAATTCTCTGTCTTGATGCATTTTAATTGTTCCATAAACTGAATTATTTGAAATGATAACAATTATATTTAAGCCATATTGGCAGGCAGTTCCAAATTCTTGCATAGTCATTTGAAAGCAGCCATCACCAGAGAGGCAAATAACCTCTTTATTGGGATATTGTATTTTTGCAGCTACTGCCGCAGGTAAACCATATCCCATTGAACCACTCGTGGAGCCTACTTGTGTTCGCCAACCCTTATAGGTGAAATATCGATGAAGCCAGCCATTATAATTTCCAGCACCATTCGTTATAATTGTTTCTTCCGGTAAGGTATTTGATAGTTTCTTAATTATAACTTCCATTTTTACCTTACCAGGCGTTGTTAATGGTTTTTGCCAGTCTTTGTAAGAAGCGCGTTCTTTAGTGGGTGATTTATTTTGATATTCTTTAGAAAGACTTGCGGCTCTTTTGACGAATTCTGCACTATTACATACAAGACCAATATCAGGCTGATAAACGCTGCCAAGTTCATTTGGATCTGGATGAATGTGGATAAGGAATGGTTTTGTTTTAGGAATATCAAACATAGTATAGCCACCTGTCGTCATTTCGCCCAAACGCGCATTTAAAACAAGGATACAGTCGGCCATTTTTATGCGTGTGAGTAAATATGGATTTATTGCAATACCAACATCGCCAACATAGTTTGGATGACGGTTATCTAAATAATCCTGACATCTAAACGATGTCCCAACGGGGATTCCTAATGATTCAGCAAACTTCCCAAGATTTTTGGCGGCTTCTGATGACCACCCACTTCCACCCACTATGATGAAAGGATTTGTTGCGTCTTTTAATTTGTTGATTGTGTCTACCACGTCTTGATCTGATACCATTTGTTTTGGAAGTTTTACTTTTGGGGCATCAGCTACGTTTGCCTTAGCAAATAAAGTATCTTCAGGTAGAGAGATGACGACTGGGCCAGGCCTTCCTGATAAGGCGACACTAAAAGCGCGTGAAATATATTCAGGGATACGTTCGATACTATCAATTTCAGCAACCCATTTGGCCAATGGTGAGAACATTTTTTTATAGTCAACTTCTTGAAATGCTTCTCGATCACGTTGTGAACTATCAATTTGGCCGACAAATAGTATCATTGGGGTGCTGTCTTGAAATGCAATATGAACACCCGCTGATGCGTTAGTTGCTCCAGGACCTCGTGTTACAAACGCAATTCCCGGCCTTCCAGTTAGTTTTCCAGAAGCTTCTGCCATCATTGCCACACCACCTTCTTGACGACCTACAATTGTCTGAATCCCACTTTCGTAAAGACCATCCAGAGCAGGTAAATAACTTTCTCCAGGAATGCAAAAAACTCTATCCACACCTTGAATTTTCAATTGGTCAATTAAAATTTGGCCACCATGACGCATTTGTATCTCCATCTAACAATATTGCCTTAAGCTATGTTAGTCTTCAAAACTTTTAAAGACAAAGTTGTCGCAACTGTGCCTGTGTATTTAGAAATTACCTTTTAAAACGAAGTGGGAATGAGTTTTTAATTTTATATTGGTGTGTTTGGAACCAATAGATGGTATTTCTTGGGGTCGAATGTTGGGCTTACAAGGCGTACCTTGTTGCCGAAGACGCTTATAAAAATTAATATAATCTCTCAACAGTATTAATATTTTGCTGAGAGATTCAGCTTAATTTTTACTTACCAGATTTTATCACCAAGGCCATAAATCAAGATACCATTTAAAACAGTAAATACAGCTGGCGCAATATATGCTTCTGCTGTGTACTTAACACCTTCTAATTTAGCTGCGTTTGAATTTGTTACTGTAGTGTAACCAACTACAACAAAAATCAGTGCCTGAAGAAAATTAAATACAAAAAATGGCCAAGTACCATCGGGACCATTGGCTCTAAATAGAATAAACAGACCTAATAGTGTTCCAGCACTGACAAAAGTACCTAATACTCTGGTTGGCAAAACAGCTGATTCATGGATGCCATATTTACTTAACCAAGGAACAGTATTGAAAACTGTTTGGTACGCATACATTGCACCACCTGCCCAGTTTAACAAATATATTATTAAAAATATCCATCCATTAAATGATTCAACCATATGACTTGTCTCCCTTAATTTTAATATACATAATGATTCTGGTCTTTAATATGTAAATAAAGTCACCATATATTTTAAAATAATTCAAGTTTTTAATAGTCAACTTCATTCGGGTATTTCTAATTTTTAGGTTTTCTCCCATAAAAATAATTGTAAATCAGCCACATTTGTTCCAGTACTTCCAGTTATTAAAAGGTCCTCTGCTACTTTAAGGGCATGATTACTATCATTATTATCCAAATAATTTTTAATACATATGTTATTATAATTTAACCGCAATATTGTATCTTGATCCACGATACCACCAGCTGCTTTTGTTGGTCCATCTTGACCATCCGTGCCTCCACTAAGAAAGCACCATCTACCTCTTAACTTTTCACTGTGCAGTTTATCGGCAACCCGTAATGCTAGTTCTTGGTTTCGACCGCCTACGCCGTTTCCTAAAACTTCCACAGTTGTTTCTCCACCAAATGCCAATGCTACGTATTTTTTTTCATGCCGTGCGCTTATTTCCTTGAAAATTATTTCAGTTGCAGTTTGGACATTTCCAATAATCGGATAAGAGATTACTTCTGCATTTGCCATTTTTGCCATCGCTTCAACGCTCTGTTTGTTGTTACCAATTAATATATTTTTACTTAAAATATTAGGTTTAAACAATTTTTGATTTTCTGATCTAAAGTAATTTTGAAGTTTAAAAGAAAGTTTTGAATAAAGGTTTTTCTTGATCAGTAACTTATATGATTGTTGGATATTGCCAATTGGACTTACTGTTGGGCCACTTCCTATTACTTTTAGATCATCTCCAATAACATCTGAAAGAATGAAAGAATGAATGGGAACAGGGTTTGCGATAGTTGTGAAGCCGCCACCTTTTAATACGGACATTGTCTGGCGAATTAAATTTATTTCAGAAATACTTAGATCTGAATTCAATAACAATTGATTGATTTCGATTTTATCTTGCAGTATCAAGCCATTAACTGGCGCTGGCAATAACGCTGAAGATCCTCCACTTATTAATATAACTAGAGTATCTTCAAGAGATGCATTCTGTAATATACTGATAACTTTTTGACTTGCTTTTATTCCATTTTTATCTGGGACAGGATGACTAGCTCCAAGTACTTCACATTCGTTTATTAACTGAACATTCTCATAATTTGTAATTGCCAATAATTTTTTTTCTGCATGGGTTGGTAGAATATCAATCATTGTCTTCATAAGTAAACAAGCTGCTTTACCCAGTGAAATAACAATATATTTTCCACCATTTGGCACTGGTATAGGATTTTTTTTTATAGCTCTTTCTAAACACCCAGTGGGGTCAGCAGCTAACACACCATATTTAAAAGCTTTTAAAGATATTTTTCGTAAATTTTTGTTCATAAGTATAAGCTTATAGCCAAAAAATGAATTTTATCACGGAAAAAATGAAAAAATTTTAGTGGTGGGCGACCCTGGAATCGAACCAGGCGTGAGTCGCCTCGGGGGAGTTACAGTCCCCTGCCGCACCTTGCAGCGCGTCGCCCAAACCGAGGATGTGGATACTTGTAGCTTCTCACTCAGTCAACATCTAAATGTGAATAAATTAAATTCTACCTTTCACCCCTTCTGTAGGGTTCCATTAAAGCTTCAGGCACTTTTGAACGTCGAGAGACTAGAATTAATGCTAAAATAGATAATACATATGGTGCCATCAAAAATAATTGATATGGAACATCTTCTACAACATGTTGAAGACGCAACTGATAGGCATCAAAAAATGAAAATAAAATCGCACCAAAAAATGCTTTTCCAGGTTGCCACGAAGCAAATATAACGAGAGCTATGCATATCCAACCCCTACCTTGTACCATTTCGGGAAAGAAACTATTAAACGCAGCAGTTGTTAAAAATGAACCGCCTAAAGCCATCAAGGCTGAGCCGACTACAATTGCAAAAACTCTGATCAATATTGGATTTAATCCCTGAGCATCCACTGCATGAGGATTTTCGCCCGTCATTCGAATTGCCAGTCCCAGCGGGGTTCGTCTCAGTATATAGGCCATTAATAAAACACAAAAGATTGCGAGATAAGTTGGTCCCATTTGGCTAAAAAAGACCTCCCCAACAAATGGAAGTTCAGATAATACTGGTATTTCTATGGGTTGGAATGGTTCAATAGTCGGTGGTAATGATCCAACATTTACGACTAGCCGATAAACAAAATACGCTAAAGATGATGCAAAAAGTGTTATTCCCAAACCAGACACATGCTGTGAAAGGCTCAACTGTACGGTAAGAAAGGCATGAAGAAAACCTATGATTCCACCTGAGATAGCCGCTATGGCAAGGCCCGTCCACAGA
>Ga0209091_10005003_pt1 | contig 10191 bp, 5 predicted proteins | sample ArcticOcean_MG_C_6_FD_187438 | JGI IMG/M metagenome (GOLD analysis project Ga0209091, IMG submission 187438) | Marine microbial communities from western Arctic Ocean - ArcticOcean_MG_CB8_128 (SPAdes) (version 2) | ecosystem: Environmental > Aquatic > Marine > Oceanic | place: Arctic Ocean... | reverse complement strand
GACGTTGCAAAGCACACCCATACACTTGCATTTAATGATACTGAGGCTTTAGAAAAATGCTTTAGTGAGATGGGAGACGAAATTGCATGTGTGATTATTGAACCTATTGTAGGGAATATGAACTTAATATTACCTAAGATCAAGTTTTTAAAAAAATTGAGACAACTTTGCACACAATATGAGGCTGTTCTAATTTTTGATGAAGTAATGACTGGGTTTAGAGTGGCATTAGGAGGAGCTCAGGAATTATATGGGGTAACCCCTGATATGACAACATTAGGAAAGATCATAGGAGGTGGATTACCGGTTGGGGCTTTTGGCGGTAAAAAAGGTATTATGCAAAAATTAGCACCATTAGGGCCAGTTTATCAAGCAGGTACTTTGTCTGGAAATCCAGTTGCAGTTGCTGCCGGCATAAAAACATTAGAGCTAATTCAACAACCAAATTTCTATCAACATTTGACTTTAATGACAAAAAAGTTAGTTGATGGAATGATTGAGGCTGCAAGAAAGAATGGCATTGAATTTTCTGCAAGAAGCGTTGGGGGAATGTTCGGTCTTTATTTTAGAGAATCACCTCCAAATAGCTTTGATGAAATTATGCAAAGTGACCGAGAAAAATTTAATAAGTTTTTTCATTCTATGTTGAAACAGGGTATTTATTTTGGCCCTTCCGCGTTTGAGGCTGGATTTGTTTCGGCAGCTCATACAGAAAAAGATATTAATGACACAATTAAAGCGTCTCATAAGGCATTCGAAAGCTTGAATGATTGATTTAATTTCATTCAAATCATTGAATAAATGGACAAATAAGCATAAAATTATCGGCTCCGTTTAGTAGAGTAAAGAATATAATTTACATGGCAAAACAAAAAAATTTAAAACAAGGCTTGTACAACCCACAAAATGAACACGATTCTTGTGGCGTTGGATTTATTGCTAATATTCATGGTACGAAAAGTCATCGCATTGTTCAACAAGGCCTAGAAATTCTCACAAATCTTACGCATCGCGGAGCAACCGGATATGATCCGAAACTCGGAGATGGTGCTGGATTATTGATACAGATGCCCGATAGTTTTTTTAGAGAAGAAATAAAAAATCTAAAAAGAGAGCTGCCAGAAGCTGGCCATTATGGTGTTGGAATGATTTTTTTACCTCAATCGGAGACAGCAAGAAAAAAATGTGAAGCAATTATTTCAAAGATGATTGCAGAAGAAGGTCAAGCTGAAATAGGATGGCGGGAAGTTCCTGTTAATAATAAAAATATTGCTAATGCAGCTCGAGATGTCGAACCGATTACCAAGCAAGTTATTATTAATAGAAATAAGAATTGTGTTTCACAAGATGATTTCGAAAGAAAATTATTTGTTATCCGTAAAAGAATTGAAAATGAAGTCAGTAAGTTAAATATTGATGATCCAGCAAAATTTTATATAACCTCAATGTCTTCAAGAACAATTGTCTATAAAGGAATGCTTCTCGCGTGTGAGGTTGGTATTTATTTTGAAGACTTATTAAATGAGTTAATGCAGTCGGCATTAGCGCTAGTACATCAAAGATTTTCTACAAACACCTTTCCTTCATGGGAACTTGCCCACCCTTATAGAATCGTGGCCCATAATGGTGAAATTAATACTGTTCAGGGTAATGTAAATTGGATGAATGCTCGTCGCGAAAAAATGCATTCTTTGCTTCTTGGAAAAGATTTAGAAAAGCTATGGCCATTAATTGAGGCGGGACAGTCTGATACAGCTTGCTTTGATAATTGCCTAGAACTTTTAGTTGCTGGTGGTTACAGTCTTCCTCATGCGATGATGATGTTAATACCTGAGCCGTGGGCTGGAAATTCACTTATGAACGAAGAAAGAAAAGCATTTTATGAGTACCACGCGGCTTTAATGGAGCCTTGGGATGGGCCTGCAGCTGTTGCTTTCACTGATGGAAAAATGATTGGAGCAACATTAGATAGAAATGGATTGCGACCAGCTAGATATTTACTAACTGATGATGGCGATTTAATGATGGCTTCAGAAATGGGAGTTCTAAAGTTCCCTGAAGAGAAAATTATAAAAAAATGGCGGCTTGAGCCAGGCAAGATGTTGCTCATCAATCTCGAAGAAGGAAAATTAATTGAAGATAATGAGATTAAAAAGTTGTTATCTTTAGAAAAGCCATATAAAGACTGGTTAAAAAAATCGCGTTATTTTTTAGGAGATTTAAAAGCTGTTAATGCTCAACTTGATCATAAAGAAAGCTTATTGGATTTACAGCAAAGTTTTGGATACAGCCAAGAAGACCTCTCATTTATCTTAAGTCCAATGATTGAAACAGGACAGGAAAATTCTGGATCCATGGGTAATGATTCCGCACTGCCAGTTTTGTCAAACCGCCCTAAAATTTTATATAATTATTTTAAACAATTGTTTGCACAAGTTACTAATCCGCCAATAGACCCTATTCGTGAAAGCATAGTGATGTCTCTAGTAACATTTATTGGACCTAAGCCTAATCTTCTAGGAATTGAAGATAAAGAACCCCCTTTTAGATTGGAAGCTAATCAGCCAATTTTAAGTATCGATGAATTGGAGCAAATAAAACAAATTGATTCATTGACAAAAAATAAATTTAAATCAAAAGTAATAGATATTACATATGTAACAGATTCGGATAAAGATCACCCTGTTATGATGAAAAATGCTTTAGAAAGTATTTGTAAAGAAGCAGATCAAGCAATTAATGATGGATTTAATATAATAATTCTTTCCGATAGGGCTACAACTTCTGAGAGGCTAGCAATTCCAGCCCTACTTGCTTGCTCGTCAACACACCAATATTTAGTTAAGTCTGGTAATAGAACAAACGCAGGGCTAGTTATAGATACTGGCTCAGCAAGAGAGGTGCACCATTTTGCCTTACTAGCAGGTTATGGTGCTGAAGCAATTTGTCCATGGTTAACTTATGAAACAATTAAAACATTAACTAATGATTTTCTTACGGCTCAGGAAAATTATATTAAAGCCATAGGAAAAGGTTTATTTAAGGTTATGTCTAAGATGGGAATATCAACCTATCAATCATATTGTGGAGCTCAAGTTTTTGAGGCAATTGGATTAAATGAACAGTTTATAGAAAAATATTTTACTGGAACCGTATCTAATATTGATGGAATTGGTATAGATCAGATTGCTACGGAGGCAGTGAGAATTCATCAGTTAGCTTATGGTAATAACCCAGTTTTAAGCAATGCTTTGGATGCTGGCGGGGAGTATGCATTTAGGATTAGAGGTGAAGAACATATGTGGACCCCTGAATCTATAGCTAAACTTCAACATTCAACGAAAAAAAATAATTTTGAGACTTACAAAGAATACGCAGAGCTTATAAATAATCAAGCCCATAGGCATATGACATTGAGAGGCTTATTTTCATTTAAAATAAAAAAACCAATTCCTTTGGATGAAGTTGAGTCCGCAAAAAAGATTGTTAAAAGATTTACAACGGGGGCGATGTCTTTAGGTTCAATATCAACTGAAGCACATTCAACTTTAGCTATTGCAATGAACCGAATAGGTGGAAAATCTAATACTGGTGAAGGCGGGGAAGATATTCGACGCAGTATTCCAATTTTAAAAGATACTACAATTTCTGATCACTTAGATTCAGATATTATAATGACAAATATTAATTTAAAAGCAGGAGATTCTTTACGGTCGCGAATTAAGCAAGTCGCCTCTGGAAGATTCGGAGTAACCGCAGAATATTTAGCGTCCGCAGATCAAATTCAAATAAAAATGGCTCAAGGTGCTAAGCCAGGAGAGGGGGGGCAATTACCAGGACATAAAGTTAGTGATTATATTGCTAAGCTTAGATTTTCTGTGCCTGGAGTAGGGTTAATTTCACCACCACCACACCATGATATTTATTCTATTGAAGATTTGGCTCAATTAATACATGATTTAAAAAATGCAAATCCAAATGCAAGTATTTCAGTAAAGTTAGTTGCAGAAACTGGAGTTGGTACTGTAGCAGCAGGAGTAACTAAAGCCAAAGCAGACCATATCGTTATTGCAGGTCACGATGGCGGCACTGGAGCATCTCCATTAACTTCGATTAAACATGCAGGTGGCCCCTGGGAAATTGGATTAGCAGAAACCCAACAAACTTTAATATTAAACCAATTAAGAAGTAGAGTAATACTGCAAGTTGATGGTCAATTAAAAACAGGTAGAGATGTTGTAGTAGGTGCTATGTTAGGAGCTGACGAATTTGGTTTTGCGACAGCACCACTGGTAGTTGAGGGTTGCATAATGATGAGAAAATGCCATTTAAATACTTGCCCAGTTGGGATTGCTACACAAGATCCAGAATTACGAAAAAGATTTTCTGGTCAGCCAGAACACGTAGTTAATTTCTTTTTCTTTGTAGCTGAAGAAGCAAGAGAGATAATGGCATCCTTAGGAATTAAGAAATTTAATGATCTAATTGGTCGATCTGATTTATTAGATAAGCAAAAAGGAATTGAGCATTGGAAGATAAATGGACTTGATTTTAGTAAAATATTTTATCAACCTAAAATGAAAGATTATATTGCTAAATATAATACTGAAAAGCAAGATCATGGGTTACAAAATGCGCTTGATAATGAATTAATTAAAAAAACTATTTCTACAATTAAAAATAAATCAAGTATAGAGATTGATACATTAATTACCAATGTTAATAGAACTGTCGGGACTATGCTTTCTCATGAAATAGCAAAAAGATATGGCAATACAGGCTTGCCAGAAGATTCTATAAAAATAAATTTAGATGGAACTGCTGGACAAAGTTTTGGTGCATTTCTAGCTAAAGGGATAACTTTTAATCTTAGAGGCGAAGGTAATGATTATGTTGGTAAAGGCCTTTGTGGCGGGAAGATTATTATACAGCCACCAAAAAAATTTACAGGGTTATCTGAGGAGAATATCATTGTTGGAAATACGACTATGTATGGGGCAACATCTGGGGAAACTTATTTTAATGGTATCGGTGGCGAGCGTTTTTGTGTAAGAAATTCAGGAGCCTCTGCTGTAATAGAAGGTGTTGGAAATCATGGCTGTGAATATATGACTGGTGGAACTGTAGTAATCTTAGGTAGAACAGGTCAAAATTTTGCAGCTGGAATGTCTGGCGGGGTAGCCTATATCTATGACCCTAATAAAACATTTCAAAACTATTGTAATTTATCAATGGTAACCCTTGATAAAGTAGAAAAAGAAAATGTCGAAACCGATATACCTAAACATCTAAATTTAGCAGATGAGATAATTTTGAAAACTCTTATTGAAAATCATTGTCAATATACTAAAAGTAATATTGCGAAAAATATATTAAACCAATGGGATGCTGAATTAGAAAATTTTGTGAAAGTTATGCCAATTGAGTATAAAAGAGCATTGAATGAAATGAAAGAAACTAAAAAAAAGGAAGTGGCTTAATGGGAAAAGTTACAGGATTTTTAGATTTTCCTCGACAAAGTGAGAGAAATCTTCCAGCTGAAGAACGTGTAAAGAATTATAAAGAATTTATTTTACATTTATCAGATGAAGAAGCAAAAGTGCAAGGGGCTCGCTGTATGGATTGTGGAATTCCATTTTGCAATAGTGGGTGTCCAGTAAATAATATCATTCCAGATTGGAATGATTTAGTTTTTAAGCAAGACTGGAAGGGAGCAATCGATGTACTTCATTCTACAAATAATTTTCCAGAGTTTACTGGGCGTATATGTCCCGCTCCTTGTGAAGCAGCATGTACTTTAAACATTAATTCAGACCCTGTAGGTATTAAATCAATAGAGCATGCAATTATAGATAAAGCTTGGGAAAATAATTGGGTATTGCCTCAAATAGCAAAAAATAAAACCGGAAAGAAAATAGCTGTTGTTGGATCAGGTCCAGCCGGTCTTGCAGCAGCACAGCAGCTGGCAAGAGTTGGCCATGATGTGGATGTTTATGAAAAAAATGATCGTGTTGGAGGTCTTCTTCGTTATGGGATTCCAGATTTTAAGATGGAAAAATTTCATATAGATCGAAGAGTCGATCAAATGGAAGCTGAGGGCGTTAAATTTAAGACAAATCAAAATGTCGGTGAGACCGTTGACCCTGAAAAATTAGTAAAAGATTATGATTCAGTTCTTTTAACAGGTGGAGCAGAGTGGCCAAGAGATCTTCCAGTGCCAGGGAGAGAATTAGATGGTGTTAATTTTGCAATGGATTTTTTACCTTCTCAAAATAAAGTTGTAGCAGGCGATAAGGTTGCTGAGCAAATTAAGGCAACCGGAAAGCATGTTGTGGTTATTGGCGGTGGCGATACCGGGTCTGATTGTGTAGGGACTTCTAATAGACATGGTGCAGCTTCAGTAACGCAATTTGAATTAATGCCGCAGCCACCTGAGCAAGAAAATAAATCTATGGTTTGGCCATATTGGCCATTAAAAATGAGAACCTCTAGCTCACATGAGGAAGGTTGTGATAGGGATTGGTCAATTGCTACCAAGTCGTTTGTAGGCGAAAAAGGAAAAGTTAAAGAATTAATTGGCGTAAAAGTAGAATGGCGAGATGGAAAAATGCAGGAAATTCCCAATACAGAATTCAAATTAAAAGCAGACTTAGTTTTGTTGGCGATGGGTTTTATGGGCCCACAACAAAGAATGCTGGATAAATTTTTAATTGAAAAAGATAAACGAGGTAACGCTAAAGCCTCAACAGAAGGAGATAAAGCTTATTGTACTTCAAGGGAAAAAGTTTTTGCTGCTGGTGATATGCGACGTGGGCAATCACTAGTTGTTTGGGCTATCAGAGAAGGTCGACAATGTGCACGTGCTGTAGATGAATTTTTAATGGGTTCCTCAGTTCTTCCGAGATAATTTACACAATTTAATATGCCGCCTATTATCAATGACGTATTTTTAAAAACTCTTTTAAGAGAAAAAACATCATACACACCAGCTTGGATAATGAGACAAGCCGGAAGATATCTTCCTGAGTACCGTGAAACTAGAAAAAAAGCAGGGAGTTTTTTAGATCTCTGTAAGAATCAAGATTTTGCAACTGAGGTAACAATGCAACCACTTGAAAGATACCCTAATCTAGATGCTGCAATTTTATTTTCTGATATTTTGACTGTGCCAGATGCTATGGGCTTAGGGCTCTATTTTGAAGAAGGCGAAGGCCCAAAATTTAAAAATCCATTACATGATGAGAAAGCAATTCAGAAGTTAGACATACCAGATGTTGAAGAAAAATTAGGTTATGTGTTTAAGGCAGTCAGGTCAATTAAAGAAGCCCTTCAAAATAAGGTTCCATTAATTGGATTCTCAGGAAGTCCTTGGACGCTTGCAACATATATGGTCGAAGGAAAAGGGGGATCAGACTTTCTTAAAATAAAAAAAATGTTATATAGTCGTCCTGACCTAATAAATCATATTCTTAAAATAAATACTGAAACTGTAACGAAATATCTCGCCTGTCAAATTGATTCTGGAGCGGACGTTGTTATGATTTTTGATTCGTGGGGTGGTGCTTTAGCACATAATGAATATGAAAGTCATTCATTAAATTACATGAAGGTGATTATTTCAAATCTAAATCTATTGGGATATCAAGACACACCTAAAATTTTATTTACAAAGGGCGGGGGGCAGTGGATACAAGCTCAATCAAATAGTGGGGCAGATGCTCTCGGTGTTGATTGGCAAACAAACCTTAGTGATTCTAGGAAATTAGTAAAAGATAAAGTCGCATTACAAGGAAATTTGGATCCTGCAATTTTGTTATCAAACCCTAAAGCAATTGAAGAAGCTGTTAAAATAGTCCTTGATGACTATGGTTATGGCGAGGGGCATATTTTTAATTTAGGCCATGGTATTACACAGTTCACGCCACCTGAGAACCTTCAAGCACTATTAGAAACTGTTCGAAATTATAGCGCTAAGTATCATCAAGAGAAGGTTACTTAGAAAAGTGATTTTTTTCAGTAAATTTCCATCTACGAGTTATATTGATAATATCAAAATTTTTATGCATTTCTGCAGGGAATTTCGCGTAAGGTTCTCCAAGTTTAACAATATTAAGTGCTGCCTGATCGAGCGCTTGATGCCCAGAAGACTCATTAATAAATAAATTCTTAATTGTGCCATCTGCGTTAAGCGATACCGTTAATTTAAGTGACCCAAACATACCTAATTCAGCTGCTTCTTTCGGATAATTCATTGCACCAATTTTCTCAACTTTTTGCCTCCAAGCATCAAAGTAGAGTTTGTAAAGATAATCCGTAGTATTGGCTGAAATAGATCTGACCCTTTGTTGCTTCTTAAGATTTATCATCTTAGTCGAAAGGTCCATATCTTTTATTTGAGATAAAATTTTTGACGTATCAATTGATTTGTTTGCAGATCTTAAATCTTGTTTTACAGGTTTAATTATTTTTTGATTGCTAATAATAACCTTATTTTTAATATCACCTTGTTTATCTAAAATAGTTAAAGAGACCTTCGGAGACACTTTCTTGTTAGATAAGTTTTTTCCTTCCTTAGAGGGCAGCGGTTTGACTAAAGTGACTTGAATATTATCAAAACCGTCTTGGATATTTGATTGAAAAATTTTAAAAGAAAAATTTTTTATAACAAAAAGGTGAAGTAAAACTGAAAAAATAATAGCGATTAGCAAGCCATATTTTTGAAAATTATTCATTTTTTAATAGTTGAATCACTTTATTTTGTAGCCCTGAGAATCCACCATTACTCATAAAAATTATGTTGTCATTAGACTGACAAGAATTAAAAATTTTATTTGCTAATATATCTATATCTTTTATGACAGTTACATTAGGAATATTTTTAAATAACATTTTAGGGTCCCATGATAAATTTTTCGAAAAACAGAAAATAATATCTGCCTCCCTTAAGCTTTTAAGTAAATCATCCTTCATTTTTCCTAATTTCATTGTATTTGATCTTGGCTCAATTATGGCCACAATTCGATTACTACCTATTTTATTCCTTAACCCCTCTAATGTTGTTTTTATAGCTGTAGGATGATGTGCAAAATCATCATAAATATTTATCCCTTTGATTAACCCTAAAAGCTCCATTCTCTTTTTTACATTCTTAAATTTACCCAAAGCATTGATTGCCTTATCTGAAGGTATCCCAACATGCTTTGCTGCTGCAATTGCAGCTAATGCATTCAGTGCGTTATGATGACCAATTAGGTCCCATTTAAGATGGCCTTGAAATTCTTCTTTAAAGTGAACTTCGAATTCGTTTTCATTAACTTTTTGATAGGTCCATTTTCCTTTTGAGCCAAAATCTTCAATTTCTGACCAGCATCCTTTTTTTAATACCTTTTTGATTGATAAGCTATCGTCATTAAATATAATTTTACCGATGTTTGGAACCGTTCTAATTAAATGATGAAAATGTTTTTCAATATGTTCAATATTTTCAAAAATATCAGCATGATCAAATTCAAGATTATTTAAAATTAAGGTGTTGGGCCGGTAATGAATAAACTTTGATCTTTTATCGAAGAATGCAGTGTCATATTCATCTGCTTCAATCACAAAGAAAGTAGGAGAGTTTTTATTACTACTAATTGGTAATCTTGCTGAAACATTAAAGTTATTTGGGATACCACCAATTAAAAAACCTGGCGCCAAACCATTAGCTTCTAGAATCCAAGCTAGCATGGCAGTAGTTGAAGTTTTACCATGTGTTCCAGCTACTGCAAGAACCCACTTATTATGTAAAATGTTTTCATAAAGCCATTGAGGCCCTGATTGATATTTAAGCTTTTGATTTAATATTGATTCAATTAATGGATTACCTCGGCTAATAACGTTTCCAATAATAAATATATCTGGTTTTATTTCAACTTGTTTTACATCGTAGCCTTCAGTAATTTTTATGTCTAATTGTTCAAGTTGAGTTGACATAGGCGGGTAAACATTTAGATCACACCCAGTTACTTTATGTCCTTGGGCTTTTGCTATAGCAGCAATTCCCGCCATAAATGTTCCACATATACCCAGTATATGAATATGCATACTTCTTACCTTAAATTAGAAGCTAACCATTTTTTAATCACATCAACAGAAATATCTCTGCGTTTTGCCATATCGCTGACTTGGTCTTTATCAACATTTCCAACA
>Ga0209091_10004994_pt1 | contig 10201 bp, 3 predicted proteins | sample ArcticOcean_MG_C_6_FD_187438 | JGI IMG/M metagenome (GOLD analysis project Ga0209091, IMG submission 187438) | Marine microbial communities from western Arctic Ocean - ArcticOcean_MG_CB8_128 (SPAdes) (version 2) | ecosystem: Environmental > Aquatic > Marine > Oceanic | place: Arctic Ocean... | reverse complement strand
CAGCAAGGTCAACAAGGCCAGCAAGGTCAACAAGGCCAGCAAGGTCAACAAGGCCAGCAAGGTCAACAAGGCCAGCAAGGTCAACAAGGTCAGCAAGGTCAACAGCAAGACAATGGACAAGGTCAGCAACAACAAGGTGGCGAACAAGGTGGTCAACAAGGCCAGCAAGACAGTCAAAACCAAAACGGCGACAACCAAAACGGTCAGAGCCAGCAACAACAAGGACAAACCCAAAACGGTCAAGAAGGCCAACAGGGTCAACAGTCCGACCAACAACAACAACAGCAAACCGACAACCAAGGTCCTGCCGACAATGACGGTGATGGAATACCAGATATCAGTGATAACGACAACGACAACGATGGTATCCCCAACGATGTCGATGACAATCCAATGGACCATGACAACGACGGAGTTGATGATGCCCTTGACAGCGATGATGACGGTGATGGAATCGACGACACAGAGGAAACTCAAGATGGCGATCCAAACACCAACATCTACGACCACGACAACGACGGAATCCCAGATTCCGTTGACGTCGACATCGACAACGATGGTATTGACAACTACAATGACATGGCTGAAGACGGTACAGACCAATCACGTGACCACGACAACGATGGTTCCGATGATGGAGTAGATACTGATGACGACAACGACGATATTCTCGACGTTGACGAAATTGGTGGAATCTCCGGAACCTACCGCTACGACCATGACAATGATGGAATTTGGGATCTTTCCGACACAGACGACGACAACGACGGCCTTGCCGACTGGTTCGAAGTCAATGACGGGAACCCATTGACCGGTCAATTCGATCACGACAATGATGGCTCCGATGACCACGAAGATGCTGACGACGATGACGACGGCATTCTCGACGAACTCGAAGCTTGAACTTAGTGACGAAACTATCGTAAGATAATCACCGATGCTGTTGCATCGGGGCGCCGGATTTCTAGGGGGTTCGCCCCCTGGAAATCCCTCTTTTATTCTTCTCTCCACTCTTACATTCACCGATTTGTTTGTGTCATGTAAGAATTGATAACAGGTCAGTCGCTGGAAAGCACATGTCCGAGAAGCGAGTCTTACGTAAGATGAAAAAACTCGCTTTGCGGATCACTGACAAAATGGAGACCGTCCGGGATGTCATGGAAGATTTAGAAATCGAATTTGAGTTACTGCAAAAGCAGATTAGTAAACTTGAATCCAAGAAAGGCATTGAAACCACTGATGAAAACCAAGAAGAAGTGGATACTGAAGATGAAATCGATGAGATTATCGATTTAGAAAATACTTCTGTAGTTACCGTGCGACCAAAGTTTTGAGCATCTAATGGACACGTGTTCAGAATAGTATTCGTCCAAGTGTACACATCGAGATGTTTTGATTCGCAGATGATACGCAACGACTTCTGTGATACCAAAACACGCAACCGCGCCATGGCCTTCAAATAGGGAATGTCGGTGGCAAAATGATTCCGAGGTGCCTACATGCTGTCGAAAACACAATTAGAAACAATCAGCCGCCGTCAAAAACTCACAATGTCTTTGACAATTATCATTTTGATGTTGACCAGCACAATGCTTGCCATTGTACAAGATTTGAGTGCAGAAGAAACAACGCCAACTCTTCTTTTCAGTGAAGGTGAAAAAATCACTCAAACATCAGCACAGTCTTCTGAACAATTTGGACAAGGCTCGTGGAACGGTGCTCAAGATGTATGGCAACTTGAAGACCACCCAGTTCTTTCTGATATCATGTGGTCAGACCCAGGAATTGCTTCTGGAATAATTTCTGATGAATCTGCAATTGCAGCGCTCATGCCCTACTATTCAACGCTCCTCGAAGAATCGAACAAAGATGACCACGACAACGACGGTGTTAGCGATCTTTATGATTTAGACGATGACAACGATGGTATTTACGATCTTCTTGAACGATTCGACGGATGTTATGGGACTGACCCATTCGACCACGACAACGACGGAATCCTCGATGCACAGGACTGGGACGACGACAACGACGGAATTCTCGAAGGGCCAATCGATATTGCCGCTCTTGAAGCGGAAGGCCTCGACCCGCTCAACGTTAGCACACACCGCAGACTCGATGCAAGCATCGTGCACCCATGGACTGGGCAAGCTGTTGGGGCCAACTATTACGCAGACCAAAACCCAATGGACCATGACAATGACGGCGTCCCCGATGAAGACTCAGACGGTTCTGGACCGGGAAGTTACGACGAAGACGACGACAATGATGGCCGTATCGACCAATTCAAGTGGCCTTGCGATCTTGACAGCGACGGCGTTCAAGATTACTTCGATGCCGACGACGATGGCGACGGTGTTGACGACATCACCGACTCCCACCCCTACAATGCATCAGTGACAACCACACACGCTCAAGCAGGCAATCTTTACGATACATCCATCAATTGGGATTTCAACACATATCGTGCATATTCAGGTGGCATTAATTATCTAACTTGGGAGTTAAATCGTGTTAACGCAGTTAACGCTCCTTCAGTTACCACCGAAGCTCCAAACGGCGTTCCAGCATTTACTGCCATTATTGATGGCGACCTTGATGGCGATGGAATTCCAAATTTTATCGACCCAGATAACGATAACGACGGAACACCAGACAGTTCGGATACCGATGACGATAACGACGGAATTCTCGATATGGTAGATCCTGATGACGATAACGACGGAATTCCAGATACATGCATTAACATCGACGTAAATGGTGACATGCTCAATGACTATACAAGAGTCAATTCTACACCTTACCAAACACCCGGTGGAGATTCAGACGGCATTGCTGGAATCGATTGTGAAATGGACTATGACCAAGATTTAGACGATGACCGATTGCGGCCATTCGACCAAAACTACAACGCTGTTTACGATTGGCTCGATACCGATATGGGTGGCACGCCATCACCTGATAATTTGGGAGATATCACTGTTAGCGGAGACGCAAACAATTTTGAATATGATTCCGATGATGACCAAATTCAGAATGAAAACGATTCCTTCCCTCTTGACAAATCCTCTGATGTTGCAACGTGGAATTGCCCGACCACTTCAAACCCAAATCCAGTCGCACCCGACTCTCGTTGTAATACCCAACGAGCCTCTTATGCCCTATTCAACGATTGGGATGGCGATGGTATCAACAATTGGATCGACATAGACGATGATAACGATGGAATCATCGACGCGCTCGATATCGATTGGGATTGTGACCTTGACAATGACGGTGACCTTCACGCTATCAATGGAGCACTCTATCGAGACGATGGACCAAACTCAGTTGATTCTGATATTGACGGCGACGGTCTTGCAAACGATATCGATTGGGACGACGATAACGACGGAATTTCTGATTTTTATGACCCTGATGATGGTAATTGCGGACTTGTTGATTACGACGGCAATGACGATTTCGGCACCCCTTACTACCCTGTTGCAGATGGCGGAAAACTCGATGGCAGCCAAGACAGTACTCCTTACACAAATAATGCAACAGACCACTGGAACATTGTATTCATGCACAATCCTTTCGCTGATGTCGTACTCAATTACAACGGCTACGACGCGACAACATCTCCAGTGACTCCGGGGACAGTACCTGAATATTATTGGTTCCTGTTTGCTCGCTGGTCGCCTTACAACGGCGGCAATGACTGGGACATCGATTCAGATGGCGACTCTCTTTCGAACGGACTCGATATCGACCAAGACGCTGATGGACTGCCTGATTGGTGGGACCAAGATGAAGGAAACGATGGTTTGCTCGATACAGATGACCTCAAGATGGGCGGTACATTCAACATGTCACAATGTGGGTGGACTGCAGGCAACAGCGGTACTGGCTACACTTGTGGATACGCCTATGCCCGCACGTACCACATGCCTTTGAACGGAGTAAATGCCCAATTCGGTTCTCCATATTCAACCCGCCCTGATGCTTTCATTAATGAAGGCGCTACGACCGGTGGGGCAAGCGGTAACTGGAGTTGCACTCCTGGCGCCCAAGGTGGTTGCTACCACTATGATTTCGGTGGCGACGACTCAATAGAATCGGGACTAACCCACTTCCAAATGCTCAACAACCGAGACGCTTTCGTGACTTGGGTTGGATTAAATTTCGCCGGCTGGCAATGGACTTCTGACAACGGACCTCTTGCAGACTTCCCAGACGAACTCGGAGCAGACCTGATCAACAACTCTGTTGATGGGGACATTGATGGCGATTTCACGAATTCAACTGTTGACCTTGATGATGATTATGATTCCGTGTATGATTGGTATGACGTTGACGATGACAACGATGGTATTTGGGATTTCTTTGAAATCGATGTTGACGACGACCTCGATAACGATGCAAATCAAGACAATGGCAATTTCTTCAAGGGGACAAATTGTTTTGATAATGATGATGATGGAAACGATGCAGATGTTGATGAAGACGGCTATTTCCAAGCAGTTTGGGACCGAGGAATTCTTTCACAAGGTTTGATTCAACCGACGCTCTACGACGTTGACAACGATAACGATGCAATTCCGGATGCAGAAGATCCAGATGACGATAACAACGGAATTCTTGACGTAACTCAAGAAACATTGCCGAATTGTTTCTGGGGCGAAGAGCAATCACCGTTTGATAATGATAACGACGGAATCGTCAATTGGGTCGATGATGATTGGGATGGTGACGGACTTCTCAATGTTGATGAGTTGGCGATAAGCCTCACCGCTGCTTTCGATCACGACAACGACGGAGAACGCGATGACAGGGATACCGATGATGATGAAGATGGCATGCTCGATGATGATGAAGTCCTCCTCTGGCCAACGCGATTCGACCGCAATTCAACCAACCCTTGGGATCACGATGATTTCGGAGATGGAGAAGCCCTCGCAAATCCATTGGATGCTGGAACCGGGCCCGACGCCGTGGATAATGACGATGATAACGACTCCTTGATAGATGCCGATTTCGACCATCTTGAAGAAGGTGAAACTGGATTCGCTTGCTACAATGGGGGCGAGTCAAGTGACTGGGATTCTGATAACAATTGCGTGCTCGATGCAGAGGATAAGGCACCAACGTTCATCACACTCAACGCCCCTGGCACTTTGTGGCTTGACGCTCAATCGCCATCTGTATTCACCGGACACGTGGATTGGTTGAATCCAATCACAGGTGCCTTTGAACCGGCTGTTGACCTTCCGGTCCAAGTTCAGATTGAATGGGCAGATAACGGAACAACCGCACTCGAGACCATCAATGTCCTGACCTCTGCGGTTGGTAATTTCACAGTTGGGCAATTCCTCTATCCCGAAGATTTGACAGTAGGCGACAACACAACATACAAAGTATTCGCAGTTGTTACCGAAATGTTTGCGTGGAATGGAAATGAGTCACAACCCTACTATTTGGGTGCAGAAGCAAACCTCACAGCCGATATTTACCTCGACAGTTATTTTCGAAGCGATGAACAACCATTTTGGATTGACATGTGGTCGTATTATACAGCCGATTTACAACGCGGTATCTTTGATAATTTAGTGCCAAATGTTCCATTCACCTTCTCTGTTCGCGGACAAGACTTTGGAAATTACACTCACCCGACAAACTTTACAGGACTTGGTGGAAACGGATACCGAGCTGGAAGTAGCGGATTGGTTTCAGTCACCTTTGTTCAAGACATCGGCATCAACGGCCAGTGGAAACAAATTCAATGGAACTCAACCCGCGATAATGGAATTGGACAAGTTCCTGGAGGTTATGAGGAAGTTGCGTGGGACGCACAGTCGCTTGAACTCAACCCCCTTCTCGACGCAAATGGGACGATTATCAAGTATGATTATACAAATACAAGCCTTCCTAAAGGCCTTTACGAAGTGACTGCACATGCACAACCTGGTTTAGCAACCGAGTGGCCATTCCCTTACCTGCATGGAGACAGTACCGAACCTCAAGCAATTCGTGTTAAGCACCGAATGAACATCTATGCAGAAATGATTGTTGCTGGAACAGGCCCTGTTTATTGGTATAATTCTTCGATCAACAATGGAGATGGCACCTTTGGTAACTGGGCGGCGTTGTACCATTCCATAGCACTTGATGGCGCAGGGTTGGATTTCAACGATCTTAAAAAATCTCACATTCAAGCAAAGAACTGGGACGGAAATGAATCGAACCTCACTGGCCCGGAGGCTCAACTGCCCAACTTTATTCGAACGAATTCAACTCATTGGTTCATTACTTTGGTGAATGAAGGAGACAGTAATTTGCCACCTTGTGGTGCAGTCGATCCTAGTGACCCCGACAGTGCAATTCGATGTGAAATTTTTCCACAGATGAATACAGGTGAGACACTGATGGTTAAAGGTACTGTTACCAATCGAACTAATGTTCCCTGGGATACAGAGCGAATCGCTCTCCAAGTCGATGTAGACGGCAATGGCCAGTTCATTGGAGAGTCGGAGACAAAATATTCGAGAAGGCCAAATAAAACCTGTTCCACATGCGATGCTGAGTTTGAATATAACTTCACTTGGATCCAAAACGACTACACTGCAGGAACTTATGGGATGCGTGTTGATTTTTCTAAATCAGAAAACTATTTCACAGGTAACAGCTCCATTCTTGCCGATACAGGCGCTTATATCAACGTCACAATGATTGGAACATCAGACTTTGAAACAATTTCAATACCTCGGCTTTATCGAAACACAACGACAACGATTCAAGCTCGATTGATCGATAACTCTAATCAACCTGTGCGCAATCAACCGGTGAACTATACATGGTCTGCAAATGGCTATTCTGGATTTAATGAAACAGATGATAACGGATACTTCGAGGTACCTTTCAATATTTCTGCGGCTGATTCATTAGGTAACTTCACACTTCAATTTGAATTCGGAGGAAACCCATTACTCAAGGGGAACACTATGACTCAACAGGTATGGGTCGTTTCACGAACCTATCTTTCAATTGTATCAAGCGAACCTAATATCCGTATGACCACTGACATATGGTCGTTCACAGGGCAAGTCACTGATGACAATACTACGCAAATTCGTGATTCTGGTGGTGCCGCCTTAGACGGTGCTTCGGCACCAAATGGTGGATTAGTGGATGTAATCTTCGAAGGAGTTGACTTCAACGGTGTTACGCATCGGCAACTCGTAGCGACGGTTCGCCCTTCAGCAGGGTCAATCACTCTGCCAAGTATTCAACCTGACAAAGCCCATATGTGTTATTATGACGGAAACGGCGACGGTATTTTGGATCGGGATTTGAACGAAGATGGAACCCTCGATCGTCTTGAAGCCAGCGGCGTATTCAACGGTCAAGCAGGGTGTCTTCAAGCCGACATTGCTCCATTGAATGCTACTGCCCTCAAAGAAGACCCGGCATCTTTCCTCCCTGATGGATTCGGGCCAGTGAATGTTATCCTTCGATTTGAAGAAACATTACCCAATGAAGGTTGCGCAGTACTCCAACCCGCCTCTCTTGGAATCCAAGGTGCTTGGGATCCTTGTCTCAGTTTATCTGGAAACGACCACTTCAGATTGAAGATGACCAACAACGCAAATGGCTTCTCCTATATTGGCCGAACCGTTTTGGCAGTCGATGATCAAATTGTCTATACCAGTGAAGTGAGTCCAATTACGGGCGAAATCATTCCAAAACCAATGATTGTCACTGGACAATTGAAAGATGAGTTGGGCAGCAGTTTGGCCAACCGAAAGATTCGTGTCAACTATGAGATGGTGAACAGCCAATCGAGTCCAACTTCATGCAACTCAGGAATGACCGACTTTGATGGGAACTTCTCCATCGAATGCCCACTTTCTGACGTCTCAGCTGGGAAGGCAAAGGTTACTGTAACCTATTCATCCTACGACAACAACGATGCGTATCGGTATCAGAACGATACATGGGAAGATGAATTCGATGTCTTTTCGAATTCAACATTGGCTTTGAACGAAGTTGGACCATTCAAGTCCAGCGTCGACACCTGGACCGCACCAAACACGACTGAATATCCGGTACTTTATCTTAAAGAATCATTCCACGTCGATGCAAAATTGATGCAATCTAATGGCCAATACGTCGGTGGAAAGTGTTTGAATATCTACCTTGACCCTGAACAAAATGTCCGCCCAATATCCACAATCCGTACCAGTCAAATCGATGGTACAATTGAGTGGTTCAGTGGCAACCCAAGCCAAAACCCAACTCTAAGCGGCGTGGAAACGACCGGCGGTAAATTGGAAGGCTTCCGCACATTGCGTGTGGCCTTTGAGCCCGACCTCAACGTTCCAGGCGGGTGTGATAAGGATTCATCGAATGTTTTGAACGGTTCGTATGTCGATCAACTGGTGTTGGTTCGCTCTCGAATAGATTTGCAAGTTAAGCAAACGTGGAGCCATACAGGTGATAATGGATTGGATAATGATGTCGAAGTTACCGGTTCAGTCGCTCTGTTGCGTGATCGACTTGACCTTGCTGTAGAAAACGAAGAGGTTTGGTTTGTCCGTCAATATTGGTCCGATGAACTCAGCGAGTGGGTCCTTGAAGGAACTAATAAATCTCGAACGAATGAACAAGGTATTGCCAAATTCGCATGGCCCTTCGGCGGCCAAACCTGTGATGGTGTTGAATGCACAGGCCAGTGGCGAATTATTGCATATTATCCTGGCTCAACCTACTTTGAAGAGTCCCTGGATAATGTAACGCATGAGATCATTTGGATGAAGGCAATCACTATCGAGGCTGATGCTGGGTTCTTCACTCCGGCTAAGACGATGTCATTCATACTGATTGCAATGGCGTTATTGATCGCTGGAGCAATTTACTATCAGCGAGCTCAAGCCCGCCGCCAAGTGCAAGCCCTCAAGGGTATTCTGACCGATACGATGATGCAACTCGAAGCGAGTAACGAATACATAGCAGCAATTTTCGACTGTTACAAGAATTTGGTTAAGCACTTCAAACGCCATGGTTTCATGAAGAAAGTTTACGAAACCACCCGTGAATTCGAAACAGCGGTTCGTACTGCATTCAGCATGGTCCCCTCGGACCAACTGGATGGCTTCCTATCGGTCTTCGAAGAAGCTCGTTATTCAGATCATAACATAGACGCAAGTCACCGAGACAAAGCATTGCAAACATTGGATGTTATTGTCCGCTCAATCACTATCGCCCTCGGCGAAGGTGGTATGGTCGATCGAAAAGAATTAGTGAACCTGTATGACAAGCAAACAAAGGCTGGCGAATTCGTCGCAGCCGATGGCTCAGTTCGTCAAGCAGGAATTGTTGAAGGCGAAGGAACAGACTTCAAAATTTGAAATCCGGGCAGGCGAATTCGCCTTAACCTTCAAGGGGCCGGTGTGCTGTGGCTTGTCCATGGAAGACTGGAAGCAACTCATCGACCAAGCCATGCAAACCGAAACCGACGACACGATTGCAGCGCATGCAACCTATGGTAAAGCCGTGCGCGCAGCACTTGCGCAATCGCAAATGCTGTTGGGCGACCTTGAAGCCGCTCAAATTATTGAATCGATCTATGGGGCTCTCGTAGCCTATTCACAGCAAGTTATGCTACGAATGAAGGCGGAGGACCCTGAAATTGGCGGCGTCGATCACGCATTCCGTGCAGGTCAAGCCTACGGCGTATCGTGTGTTCTCAACCACCTTATCGATCAATTGACCGATGTTGCAGGTATTACAGCTCTCGGTGCTCTTGACGACTTTTCAGACACTCTGCATGAGGAAATCATCATCCAAGGTCGAGCTGCAGGTCTAACTGTAGAATTACTCGATGCGAAGGGCGAGATTCTCTACGAGTGAACATTTTCCGAGAATTTTTGGCGGACGCCATAATCCTTCACTGAATCGTGTGTTTCGTGTCACTGCGACGCGAGTGACACGGTACCCGCGTCGGTGCATTGATAATGGGATGGCCGGTCGGCGAATTGCTTCAAAGCATCGAGGGAGTCAAATGAGTAATCCGATACGTAAGACAAACGCAAGATTGGTTGATGTAATCAGCCAGTTAAAAGCACAGTCTCGCGACACCGGAGCCGCTGTTTGGCGAGATGTGGCCATGCGACTCTCCAAGAGTCGCAAGAATTGGGCACAGCCGAACTTGAGCCGCGTG
>Ga0209091_10004984_pt1 | contig 10214 bp, 8 predicted proteins | sample ArcticOcean_MG_C_6_FD_187438 | JGI IMG/M metagenome (GOLD analysis project Ga0209091, IMG submission 187438) | Marine microbial communities from western Arctic Ocean - ArcticOcean_MG_CB8_128 (SPAdes) (version 2) | ecosystem: Environmental > Aquatic > Marine > Oceanic | place: Arctic Ocean... | reverse complement strand
ATTGATGCTGATTTTAACAATGGCAATGAATATTCATATGAGCACAAGATTTTTACAGCTTAGAAAAGAAAATCCATTAGAAACAAATTTAGAAATTTTAATTTTAACAACTAACAAAATGTTTAGGCCAATCCTTTATACTGTACTAACAACTGTGATTGCTTTTTTATCTTTAATCTTCAGTGAAATTAAACCAATTATTGACTTTGGTTGGATGATGACTTTTGGATTAATTACATCATTTATTATTACATTTACTCTGCTTCCAACTTTATTAAATTTTGTACCTACAAAAAATATATCTATTGAAGAAAATGAAGGTTCAAAAATAACAAAATTTCTTGGCAAACTTTCACTTAATTATCAAACACCTATATTTATAGTTACTCTTGTTGTGATGGGATTAAGTATATTTGGAGTTAGTAAATTAGAAGTAGAGAATAGTTTTATTAATTATTTCAGTAAAAAAACTGAAATTTATAAAGGAATGAAACTAATCGATGAACAACTTGGAGGAACCACTCCACTTGAGGTTATTTTAAAGTTTCCAGAGACAGAAAAAAAAGTAACTGAAGAGGATGATGAGTTTGATGGCTGGGATGACGAAGGCAAACAAGATAGTGAAAAATATTGGTTCACAAAAGATAAAATTGATACCATTACGAATGTTCATAACTATCTAGATAGCCTTCCACAAGTTGGAAAGGTATTATCTTTTTCATCTATCATTGATGTTGCAACACAATTAAATAACAACAAGCCACTAGGCACTTTAGAAATGGGAGCTTTATATTCTAAAATCCCCGAAAGTATTAAAACAGAAATTATTGATCCTTATATTTCAATTGAAGATAATGAAGCTCGTGTTAGTTTAAGAATCATAGATTCTCAAGCAAATCTAAGAAGAAATGATTTAATAAATAAAATTAATTATGATCTTCAAAACGTACTTGGAATAGAAAAAGATCGTTATAAATTAGCAGGAGTTCTAATTTTATTTAACAATTTGTTACAGAGTTTATTTAAATCTCAAATCTTAACTTTAGGGTTGGTGATGATAGGTATTTTTGCGATGTTTATGGCATTGTTTAGAAATATTAAATTATCTTTAATTGGTGTGGTTCCAAATTTTATCGCTGCTTTTTTTATTTTAGGAATTATTGGAATGCTTGGTATTCCACTTGATATGATGACAATTACTATCGCTGCAATTACAATTGGTATAGCGGTAGATAATAGTATTCATTATATTTATAGATTTAAAGAAGAGTTTAATAACCTTAAGAACTATGAAGAAACCTTAAAAACTTGTCACACAACAGTGGGGACAGCAATACTAAATACTTCCATTACTATTGTATTTGGTTTTTCAATTTTAGTTCTTTCTAAATTTATCCCAACTATTTATTTTGGAGTTTTTACTGGACTTGCAATGTTGCTTGCAATGATTTCGGTATTAACTCTTCTTCCTTCTTTAATATTAATGATCAAACCTTTTGGGAAATAATTAATGCTTGAAGTACTAAGTGATTTTTATAGAGCAACTTCAATTATAGATTTAATTTACTTAGTCTTAACAATTTTATCGTTGATCAAATGTTATAAAAAAGGTTTTGTATTAAGCATCTTATCAATGGCAAAATGGGTTTTGGCGTATGTGATCACTTTAATAATTTTTCCAAGGTTAAAACCATATTTTGAAGACATTATTGATAACGAATATGTTTTAGATTTAGGTCTTGGTATAACAATATTTATTATAGTTATTTTTTTAATTTTGATGATTAATAAAGGAATTAGTAAAGCTGTTAGATATACGGGGATTGGTAGTTTGGACACTGTGTTTGGATTCTTTTTCGGATTTTTAAGGGCTTATATTATTTCGTTATGTATCTTTTCTAGTATTCATATCGTGTATAATTATGATAAATGGCCAATTAATATGGACAAATCATACATCTTTCCATACTTAGAAAAAGGTAGTAATTATCTACTTAAAGAATTTCCTAATGAAAAAACTTACCAAGACTCTAAAGAAAAAATTAAGGAGCTTTAATCCTAAAATAAAAGAAGAATGCGGTGTATTTGGCATTAGTAATATTGAAGATGCCTCTGCTTTAACAGCTTTAGGCCTTCACGCTTTACAACATAGAGGTCAAGAAGGCTGTGGGATTGTTACCTTTGATGGTGAACAATACTACTCAGAAAAAAGATTTGGTTTAGTTGGAGATAATTTTAATAAAGAAAAAGTACTTAAAAGACTTAAGGGCAATTATGCTATCGGTCACAATCGGTACAGTACAACAGGTGGTAATACCCTAAGAAATATTCAACCTTTTTTTGCAGATACCAATGCAGGTGGAATTGGTGTTGCTCATAATGGAAATTTGACTAACTCTGTTCATTTAAGAAATAAGCTTGTTGAGGATGGAGCTATTTTTTACACTACTTCTGATACTGAAACTATTGTTCAATTAATTGCTAAATCAAAAAGAAATAAAACAATTGATAAAATTGTCGATGCTATTTTTCAAATTCAAGGTGGCTATGCATTAGTGATGCTTACACAAAAATCCCTGATAGGAGTTAGAGATCCATATGGAATTAGACCGTTGATAATTGGAAAACTTAAAAATAGTTATGTGCTTGCATCAGAAACTTGTGCATTAGATATCATTGGAGCAAAGTTTGTAAGAGAAGTTGAAAATGGCGAAATAGTTTTAATTGAAAATGATAAGTTAGAAAGTGTTAAACCCTTCCCTCCGAAAAAAGTTAGACCGTGCGTTTTTGAATACATTTATTTTGCGAGACCAGATAGTATTCTAGGTAGTAAAACTGCGTATGAACATAGAAAAAATTTAGGTAAAGAGCTTGCTAAAGAAAATGATATAGAAGCAGATATTGTTGTTCCTGTTCCAGATAGTGGTAATGCTGCTGCTTTAGGTTTTTCTCAACATTTAGGAAAAAATTTTGAACATGGTTTGATACGAAATCATTATGTTGGAAGAACGTTCATTGAACCAAGCCAGCAAATTAGAAGTTTGGGTGTTAAACTAAAACTCAATGCAAACAAAACAACTATTAAAGATAAAAAAATTATTTTAGTAGATGACTCTCTTGTAAGGGGAACAACATCTCACAAAATAGTTAAAATGCTTTATGATGCAGGAGCGAAAGAAGTCCACGTTAAAATTGCTTGTCCTGAAATTAGATATCCAGATTTTTACGGTGTAGACACTCCTACTAAGAAAGAATTATTAGCAGCTAACAAAACTAATGATGAAATTTGTGAATATATTGGTGCCAAATCCTTAAATTTTTTATCAATTGAAGGGCTGTATCGAGCTATTGGTTTTGATAAAAGAAATGAAAATTACCCTCAATTAACAGATCACTATTTTACAGGGGAATATCCAGTCAAACCTATTGATGAATTGGGAGATAATAAAGTAACTCAACTTTCTTTATTAAATACTGCATCAAATAATTAGCGATGAAAACAGTTGCTTTCATCAAAATGAAAGATGGCACTAAAGAAGAATATTTAATGCTAGATAAAAACGAACAAGATTACATTAATCGAACTGCTGATAGAATTTTAAAGTTTATGGGTGAATTAAACTTAACTTTAGAAGGCTATAAAATAACAAGATTAGAACATTCGCTTCAAACAGCTACTAGAGCTTTTAATGATAAAGCAGATGAGGAAATGGTAGTAGCAGCTCTTCTTCATGATATTGGAGATGAACTAGCTCCTCTTAATCATTCAGAATATGCAGCATCTATTTTAAAACCTTATGTAAGTGAAAAAACCCACTGGATAATTAAAAAACATGGTGAATTTCAAATGTATTATTACGCTCACCACTTAGGAAAGAATCAAAATCAAAGAGACAAATACAAAGATCATGAATACTACAATGATGCACTACAATTCTGTGAAAAATGGGACCAAGCTTCATTTGATCCAGATTACAAAAGTATGACTTTAGAAGACTTTGCTCCTATGATTAAAAGAATATTTGCAAGAAAACCTTATTCTTTACTTTAAATTTCTTAATAAACTACTATCTAACATCTAATGATTAACACTAAAGGACAAATTGTTAAATATTTTGAATCTGGAATCAAAGATATAAAAGATTTTAAAATTGGAATTGAGCATGAAAAATTTCTTTTTAATAATAAAGACAATAAGAGAGTTAATTACTCTAAAATAAAAGAAATGTTTACAGCTTTATTGGAGTTTGGCTGGAATCCAATTTTAGAAAAAGGAAATATTATAGGATTAAATAAAGGTGGGAAAAACATCACAATTGAACCTGGTAATCAGATAGAGTTATCAGGGGAAAAACTTAACCACATACATGAAGCATGTGCGGAGTCACAAGATTACTTGTTTGAACTAAAACAAGTAACAAAAAAATTAGATATTAAAATTGTTAGCGCTGGATTTGACCCAATATCAAAACTAGAAGAAATACCAAATAATCCTAAACAACGATATGGGCTAATGACTAAAGATATGCCTTTAGGAGGTGAGTTAAGTTTAGACATGATGTACCGAACATGCGGAACACAATTAAATATTGATTATAAATCTGAAAAAGATTTTATTAAAAAATTTAAAATCGTTAATTCAGTTGTTCCTATATCAATAGCTTTGTTTGCAAACTCATCTATTGTTGAAAAAAAAAATAGTAATTATTTATCTTATCGATCGAAAGTATGGCAAAATACCTCAAGAGGTGGATTACCAAAATTATTTCTTGAAGAATTAAACTTTGAGAAGTATGCAGAATTTATCATGAACTTTCCAATTTTGTTTATTCAAGATAAAGGAAATTATATCTCAGGACAAAAATATACTTTTAAAGATTTTATGAATGGTAAGATAGAGGAAATTGGTAATCGGTTACCAACAGAGATTGATTTGACTACTCACTTAAGTACAATATTTACAGAAAATAGATTAAAAAAATATATTGAACTTAGATCAATGGATACATGTGGTTGGGACTGCTTATGCGCCGGTCCTGCTTTTAACATTGGAATGCTATATGGAAATTTAGATGAAATTCACGAACTAATCTCAGGTTGGGATAAAGATAAAATAATCAACGCTTATCTCGAAGCTCCTAAAAAAGGATTTAATACTCAATTGATGGGTAAAGACCTTCTCTATTGGGCTTCAACTTTATTAGATTTATCTAGAAAAGGATTGGAAAAAAGAGATATCCTCAATAAACATGGAAAAAATGAAACCTTGTTCTTAAATCATTTACAAAATGTAATTGATAATAAAACAACAAATGCAGACCAAATGATTATTAAATTTTCTAAAAATGAAGATTTAAACGAATTATATGATAAATAAAATTGTTGCAATACAAGGAAATCATCCTTCAAAACTTAATCCATTAACGGACACTAGTATTTTCTTAGCCAATGAAATCCAGAATAAAGATTACAAAATATTTTATTACGCCCCTAAGGACTTGTCAGTAATTAATTTTAAAGTTATTGCTAAAGGTTTTTTCATTAAATTTGATTATACAAAAAAACAATTTTTTAAAATATTAAAAAAACAAAAATTAGATCTTTTAAAATGTAAATTTATTTTAATTCGACAAGACCCACCATTTAATCTTGAATATATTTCAGCAACTTACATTCTAGATAATATCAAAAACAAGGTTAAAATTATTAACAACCCAACTTCAATCAGAAATGTATCGGAAAAACTTTATTCTGTTAGATATCAAAAATTTATGCCAAGTACTATTTTTACTCAAAACATTGATGAGATTAAAGAATTTTTTAAAACTCATAAGAAGGTAATCTTAAAACCTATTCATAGTCATGGTGGTAATGATATTTTTTTATTAAGTAAGTTTAATTTGAAATTTATTCAAAAATTTATAAAAAAACATGATCATATCATGTGTCAAAAATATTTAGCTAAAATTAAAAAGGGTGATAAACGGGTTTTTTTGATTAATGGTAAAGTATGTGGTGCAATATCAAGAGTTCCTAAAAAAGGATCTTTTTTAAGCAATATGAGCAAAGGTGCCATCCCAATTAATATCAAATTAACTAAAATAGAAAATGAAATATCAAAATTAATTGCTAAGGATTTAAAAAAAGAAAATATTCATTTTGCAGGAATTGATTTTATTGATCAAAAGCTTAATGGGGATATTAATGTGACATCCCCTACTGGATTAAAAACATTATTTGATTTGTCAGGTATTAATCTGGCTAAAACTTTTTGGAAAGAATTAAGCGCTTGAGAACTTTATCTGACCAACAAAAAGGGTCTTTGTTGGCATTTGTTGGTGTAATGTTTATTACTCCAGATAGTTTATTTATCAGATTATCTAATGTTGATACTTGGGGATTAGTTTTTTACCGTGGAATTATTCCATTTTTTACAGTCTTAACTGGGATGCTGATTGTATATAAATTAAATTTCTTTAAAATGTTATTTACAAGTGGGTATCATGGTTTAATTTTTATAACTACTTTCTCCATCACCAATATCACTTTTGTGGTATCAATACAGAATACAAATGTTGCCAACACATTAGTTATGATTGCACTTGCTCCGATGTTATCTGCAATACTTGGAGCTATTTTTTTAAAAGAAATGCCAAATAGTAAAACTTGGGCTGCGATTGCAGTTACATTTTTAGCTGCTGTTTATATATTTTACGATTCTCTTCAATTAGGTAGTATTTATGGAGATATTTTAGGCTTTATAACAGCGCTTGGGCTTGCGGTTAGTGCGGTCACAATTAGATCTGCTAAGAAGAAAAACTTACTTCCAGCAGCTGTTGTGGGGAAACTATGTGTTGCAATTTTTGCAATGTTTTTCATTGAAACATACACTTTAGTTGATAAGGATTTGTTTATTATACCTTTAATGAGTATTATGTGTGTTGCTATTCCTTTTGTACTAGTAACTATCGCTCCAAGATTTATTCCAGCTGAAGAAGTTAATCTGTTCTTTCTGTTAGAAACTATTATTGGCCCTTTTTGGGTATGGATGGTGATTAAAGAACAACCTAGTATTGAAACTATTCAAGGCGGTATAGTCATTATTTTAACGCTCGCAATCCACTCATTTCTTAAGCTTAAAAAATCATAAGATGTTATCTACAAATAACTTGATTTAGCCACAAATCACAAATAGATGTCGATTCATATGAACAAAGTATTGAAAAATTCTTGGGCACTCTTTTTAGGTATGGGGTTTTTAATGATGGCCTATGGATTCCAAAGTTCTCTCTTGGGTGTAAGAGCTGTTCAAGAAGATTTTAGTATAACAGCTACTGGCTTCATGATGTCAGGGTATTTTGTTGGGTATTTCATTGGCACATCAACAATTACAAGTCTTATATCTCGAGTTGGTCATATTAGAGTTTTTGCAGCCTTTGCATCTTTAGCCTCTTTAGTAATTTTGGTTCACTCTGTTTTTATTAATCCACTTGTTTGGTTTGCTCTAAGAGTGTTAACGGGAATAAGTATGGTTTGTATTTATACAGTCGCCGAAAGTTGGTTAAACGATAGATCATCCAATAAAAATAGGGGAAGCGTTTTGTCTATTTATATGGTCATCTTGTATGGCTCAATGGGTATAGGAATGTTTTTACTAAATTTTAGTAGTCCTACAAGTTATGAGCCTTTCATATTAATTTCAGTCATTACATCTGTTGCACTTATACCAATTCTTTTAACTAAAAAAAAACCACCTACATTTAAAAAAATTAAAGGTATGCCTTTAAAAGAGCTTTATGAAACTTCACCTTTTGGGGTAGTAAGTGCTTTTTTTTATGGGACAATTCAATCTGCACTTTTCACATTATTAGCAGTTTATGCTGCATCAATGAATTTTACTATATTTCAGATATCACTTGTAACTTTTCTACTAGCAACTTCTGGTGCTATTTCCCAATATCCTATTGGAAAACTTTCTGATAAATACGATAGAAGAAAAGTAATAGTAATCTCAACTTTTGGTGCATGCATTTTTGCTTTCTTAGCTATTTTATCAGCAGGCCAAATGTATTTACCTGGTGAACTTGCAACAAACAAAACTTGGTTTTTTATTTTTTTAATTTGTTTTTCTATTTGTAGCTTACCAATGTTTTCTTTAATTGTTGCTCATACTAATGATTACATACCAAAAGAAAAATTTGTAGCCGCTGGAGCTGGTATACAGTTTACTTTTGGTTTGGGTGCTATGAGCGGCCCCTTTCTTTGTTCAGTTTTTATGGGTGTAGTTGGTTCAAATGGATTTTTTGTTTTTTTACTTTTCTTTCATGCTGTAATAGGGATGTTTGGTGTTTATAGAATGAGAGTGAGAAAAACAGTTGAAAATCCGGATTCTCAGTTCGTAGCTATGCCCTCAACTATTACACCTGCTGGGATTGAATTAAATCCAACAACAGAACCTATTGAGGAACCAAGGTTTGTAATGGAAGCGTCTTCTGATACTGAAACAGCTCCAATTTCTGAACCAACAAAAGATAGAGAAAGTATTGCTGAACCTACAGATGAAAATAAAAATAGTTAATTTTTAAGAACTTTATCAATTGCTTTGGACATTCTTGCTAAAACTTCTTTCTTATTAAGCCTGTCACCTCTAACTAAAATAGCATCTTCAACTTTAATGAGTGGGCTATTTTTTCTCTTTTTATCTAAAGCTGTTCTCATTTTAAGAGATTTTTTAACCTCCCTTAATGGAACTATTTTTTTAATATCTAGCCATCTTCTATAAGCTGCAACTTCTAAACTACACTTAAAATAGAAAGCTACATCATATCTTGGATTTTTAGCTAAAATCTTACTTGCAATATCTCTGCCTTCAATACAAATTCTATTATTGCTTCTAACGATCTTCATTTGAACTTGATTAACAATTTCTCTAATTTTTTTATTTTTAGCAATCACGGCAACATGATTAGAAATTACTTCTGAATGAAGGTTTAGCTTAGCAATTTTATTGTATGAAACTGTTTTAAATTTCTTTTTTAAAAACTGAATAATGTCTTTTGGTTTATGCTTTATAAGCATTTTACTACAATATCTATAAAGCAATCCTGAATTAATCAGTGTAAGTTTATATTTATTAGATACTAACTTAGCTGCTGTACTTTTGCCACTTGCAGACTCACCATCACAAGCAATGATTAATTTCTTTAACTTGACCATAAGGTTTGATAAACTATTTTTTAGAGATTAAATAATAAAATATTTATTATTTACCAATCTTAATGTTTCCTTATAATACTAAATTAATGAATTATATAAAAAATGTAAATAATATTGTTATATTTTTTATATTAGTGTTTGCTTCAATTTCTATTTCTTACACTTATTATTTTGATCACTTGGCACTTGTTAACTCTTTTATACTTAATAACGATGAAATTTATAAAGATAAAACAAGTCTATTTTTTTTAATATATTCTAACTCACATCCATCATTTTTATCTTTTATAATAAATTTTTTTATAAAAATAGGTTTTACAACCAATTTCATAAATATATTGTTAACATTTATTGCAACTTTGCTAAATTTATCAGGCATTTACTTAATATCTAAATTTATCACTTCCTCAATATTTTTAAGTATTTTAATTTCTGTAACAGCAGTTGTTTTAACAAAAAATTTTGGAGACATTGATTATCCAACTTTGATGTTTAGCTGGCATACCGTTGGCTTATTTGCATATTCATTAAGCACATTTATTTTAGGTTTATTAACTTTAAGAAATTTACTATTTGCTTTTTTAACTTGTCTACTTTTATTATCTATTCACTTAGTAGTTGGACTTTGGATGTTTGGGATAATAATTTTATCATCATACTTTTTTATTGAAAAAAAAAATAAAAAAAAAATTGGAGTTACGATTTTTATTTTATTAATTGTAGTTTTATTTTATGTTAATTTGTTTTCTAATTATGCTACAGATATTCCTTTTGAATTTAACCAAAAAGATTATGATGATTATTTTTATTACCTAGAAGCTCATCGAACTAATTATGGTGATTTGGGAAATCTATATTTTGATTATGTTTTCAAATCTCTAATTTTACTAACTTTAATACTTTTTTACTTAAAATTTAGTTTTTCAAATATTGAGAATAATAATAACTTTTTTTTAAAATCATTATCAATATCTATAATTTTTTCAGGGATTATTTAT
>Ga0209091_10004980_pt1 | contig 10219 bp, 12 predicted proteins | sample ArcticOcean_MG_C_6_FD_187438 | JGI IMG/M metagenome (GOLD analysis project Ga0209091, IMG submission 187438) | Marine microbial communities from western Arctic Ocean - ArcticOcean_MG_CB8_128 (SPAdes) (version 2) | ecosystem: Environmental > Aquatic > Marine > Oceanic | place: Arctic Ocean... | reverse complement strand
GGTACAACAATAATCATCCACATCAATTACCCAAGCGTAACACCCATCATTTAACCAATAAGGTATTCCTGGTCCTCCGTAACAACCTGCGTCATAATTACAAGATGTTGAATCTGATACATTTGCCGCTGGATTATAGTTGTAAGCTGATGCATCTGTACAACCAACTATTGGTGTTATACATGAATTGTCATCATAACAGGCATTAGGATTATAGTTAACTGCTAGTGAGTCGGTACACCCACCAATATAACAACAACTATTATCTAATGTATTCGCCAATGGGTCGAAATTAAGGGCTAAGTTATCTGTACACCCATAGAGGTATGAAATACAAGTTCCGTTATCAGTATTTGCTGTTGGGTTGTAATTAAACATAGTGGAATCCGTACAACCATATATGAAGGCTTCACATGAACCGTTATCAGTGTTAGCGGTTGGGTCATAATTAAACATTGTTACATCAGTACACCCATAAATAAATGTTACACAACTTCCGTTATCTGTATTAGCGGTCGGGTCATAATTAAACATTGTTACATCAGTACATCCTAGAATTACTGGTATACATGTCCCATCATTTGTGTTAGCCAACGGATTATAATTGAACATTGTTGAATCCGTACAACCATATATGAAAGATATACACGTTCCATCGTCAGTGTTCGCCAAATTATTATAATTTAACGATAATGAGTCAGTACAACCATAAATAAAAGGAGTACATGAATTATCATTTGTGTTCGCCAAAGGATTATAGTTTAATGCAGTTGTGTCCGTACAACCGTATAAAATTGGAATACAAGTGTTATTATCTGTATTTGCGAGTTGATTGTAATTAAACGCTGTGGAGTCTGTACATCCGTATATAAATGATATACACGTTCCATTATCTGTATTGGCTAATGGGTCATAATTATATTGAGTTGAATCCGTACATCCATAGATAAACGCAATACATGAACCATTGTCTGTATTAGCTACTGGGTTATAGTTGAACATCCCAGCGTCAGTACAGCCATATATAAATGGGACACAGGAACTATCGTTAGTATTTGCTGTTGGGTCATAATTAAACATGGTAACGTCAGTACACCCCAATATTGGGTATACGCACCCATTGTTTGTATTTGCCAAAGAATCATAATTTAAGGCTGTCGCGTCTGTACAACCAATTATTACTGCCACACAAGTACTATCGTCTGTGTTTGCATTTGGGTTGTAATTAAACGCCGTTGCGTCAGTACATCCTAGAATTGGATATATACATCCATTATTTGTGTTTGCCGTTGAGTCGTAATTTAAGGCTGACGCATCGGTACAACCGATAACAACAGCCACACAACTAGTATCGTCTGTATTTGCATTAGGGTTATAATTAAAAGCTGTAGCATCCGTACACCCTAAGATTACTGGAATACATGAACCATTATTTGTATTTGCTAAATTATCATAATTAAAGGCAAGAATATCAGTACATCCGAACACTACTGATATACAACTACCGTCATCAGTATTAGCCGCCGCATTATAATTAAACATAGAATCATCCATACAACCAAGTATTACTGGAATACATGATAATTGATCATTTGTGTTTGCCGATTGATTGAAATTAAACGCCATTGAATCCATACATCCAATTATTACTGATACACAAGTACTATCATCTACATTTGCTAATGGATCAAAGTTAAAAGCTAAAGAATTTGTACAACCTAAAACGATTGGAGTGCAAACATCTGGCATATTTGCCAATGAATTGTAATTTAATGCTGTTGAATCCATACATCCAATTATTCCTGGTGTGCAGTAATTACCACAGTTTGGTGTTGCTGCATATCTATATGGAAATTGTAATATTGGGTTTGTCCAAGAATTGGTTCCACCTAATAGTGTAGTGTCCCCTTCAGGTCCTATTAAATAAAACCCACATTGGTTTGCTGTTGTTGAAGCATTTCCGGGAGCAAAGAACATTATCTCTACTGGTTCAGTTGAATTTAAGTTAATTGTGTAGGAATTACTTGCCCCATCATAAGATTCCATTGTATAGGGACCTAATACTGTCGTGTCTTGTAAAATCCCTAACCATGAACCAAACCAACCATCTTGTGCACCATCTGTGATTACCAATGTGTAATCACAATTTGGGACTAGGGACATTGTGTTTGCTGTTGAGTCATAGTCTGGTGATGTTATATCTGTACATCCTAACATTACCAAAGTAACACATGAGCTGTCATTTACATTCGCTTGTGGGTTGTATTCTATATATGTTGGGTCCATACACCCCACTATCGCATTTGGTGTACAAGGCTGTACGGTATAAGTTACACTCGTGTCTGTTCCAAAGTCTGCGTTACCTGGTAGTATAGCCATTATAGTATCACCACATAATGTTTGGACTAGTACTGTTCCGTCAACTCCACCATAACAAGTTCCACACATTCCATCACCAAAACCATCGTAAAGATTAAATTCTATCACTGTACCATTTGGTACACATGTTTCTGTAATTATAGGAACTCCTGTTATTGAATATCCTGGGGAACTTGCTAGTACTGTTCCATTAGTGTCTGTTATGTCCCATGAAGTTTCTCCTGGGTATGTGTCTGGTATTACTGTTACTACTATATTTGATTCTCCGTTAACACAATTAGCTGGTGGAGCTTGACATGAACCATCAGGGGTATTAGCCCAAGGATTGTAGTTCAATGCAGTAGGGTCGGTACAACCAAGAATACATTCTCCAGTTGTAATAACTAAAGTATCTGTATAACTTGAGTCAGCGAGCATACCTAAAAAATAATATGTAGTATTTGGTTGTTGGTTGGAGAACATTAACCCTGTATTTGAAAAGTTTCCTGGGTAAGGATACCAATTAGTTCCTAATCCGTATGGACTATCTGATTTGGTATATGAGGCCATTCTACAACTTGGGTTTGGCATGTTTGACCAATGGAAATAAACCTGACTACCACTAAGAGTACAATATGTTTCAACCCATAAAGTATCTAAACCACCACAAGGTGGATACACACACGAACCATCATCGAAAGCACTTGTTGGGTCGTAATTTGTCGCTAACGAATCTAAACAACCTCCAGTTGGGGGTGCACATGGTGCTATTGTTAGTGTGTCAGTATATAAAGAACCAAAATCTCCAGCAACAAACGTTAAAGTGTCTTGACAATCATTTTGTATTAAGAACCATCCATCAGTACCATTCCATTGTGAAGCTCCTAAACCATCACCATAAATGTCATTAACATTAATAGTGTATAACCCTGAATTAACATTAATAGTGGTATCAAAAAGTGAGTTTAATATAAAATTAGAATCACTTTCTAAAATAATAGAGTCGTTTGAATCTAGTAATTCCCAACTAATTTCTGTTGGGTAATCGTCTGATAGGTATTGAATGTTTATCCAACTATCTGTTGAGTATTGTGAGAACCCTAAAAAGGGTATTAGGAAGGTTAGTAATAATAACTGTATTTTTTTCATTTATTTGTTTTTTTATGTGGTTCTTTCTCTTTGGGTGGCCAACCTAGCCTCTAATTCCTCTTTCTTTTTTATTTCTTCTTTCTCTAATTCTAATTCTTCTTCTCTTTCTTCTTGTTGTTTACTTAGGTCCTCTCTCTTTCCTTCTATTTCCTCACTTTCCTTTTCTTTCTCTATATCCGTAATATCTTTTTGTCTAGATTCTTCTTTTTCTTTATTAATTTCTATTTTACCTAAAATTTCTATATCTCTAGGGGTTTGTAATTTTAATTCAGGTGCTGCGTTTTGTTCTTCGTATGTCCCTCTATGTGGTTCACCGCCACGACTTATCGTTTTCCTAGAAATTCCCATTTGGTGGAAGTTATTATGTTGTATACTTTCCCCCAAATTCATTATTTCTCTAATCCTTCTAATCTCTTCGTTAATAGTTTTCATTGTTTCCCTTTTTAATTAACATTTTGATACTTTTTCTCATTTCTTTAATAACCTTAAAACCTACTTCTTCGTTTATATTTATACTTTCTATAAATTCGTCTAGTTCTATTTCGGACATGTAATGTGGGTCAGTTTCCTCAATATATAGATCTGGATCATCATTGTTAATAAAATCAATAACCTTTTCAGTTATGATAGACATTAACTTTAATTTCGTATTTGTTCTCATATTATTAAATAAATATCAATTAACGTTAAAATGACTAATTAATGTAAAAATTTAGATAAATATTTTTTTGTTGTTGGGACATATTTAATACATAATAACAATTTTTATAAAAACTTAAGTTATGTACAATAGTGATAATTTTATTTATGGAGAAATAGAGACTTCAATACTAGACGGTAAGGACCAATGTCCGGATACTAGTTGTGTTAGAGATTTAATTGATTTTCTTCAAGAACAAGTAGAACTTCTTGAAGATGAGTGTTATGAAAGAGAAAATGATTTACAAGTGTTATATAATGAAGATGAGTAGGTTTCCCCACTCATCTTAAAATATTTACTTTATAACTTTCTTCATTCTATTCATTAATGAATTAACGTTTTGAACTTGTTTTGATTCAGTAAGGATATGGTTAAAGGTATTACCCCATCCATCTTTACTTGGTGTAGCCGAAACTGCTTTATAATTTTGGTTTTTGGTATTTGATTCAACCATGTACTCTTCTTCATCTTCTAAATCGTCTTCTGACATCATAGACATAACCATTTCATTATCCATTGGTAGGTCGTCATCATCCATCATATCCATATTGTCACCCATCATGTCCATGTCCATATCGTCATCCATCATGTCCATATCAAAATCCATCATGTCCATATCAAAATCCATTCCGCCTTCATTACCCATCATCATGTCCATTGGTTCTGTTCCTACTGGAGCTCCCATATATTCCCCATCAGTATCTCGTTGAGTCCCACATTGTTCGTATAAACCAAATCGATTTGTCATTTGACCTCTGTTATTTCTTGTTTGAGCTTCTCTTAAAAGATTAGCCTTTCTAATGTTATTTTTCTTGATTTCAGCTTGTGTTCTCATATTATTATTTCTTTTATTATAAATATACCCATTTTTGGAAAGATTAGGGTATTATAGTTGATTTATCAAATTCTGGTATTGTGCCTCGTAACTTTGTTTTAAGCCACGTATTACTGTTTTCCCATAGACTCTTCGTCCATTCCCAGAATTCTTTATAATTTACTCTATTCTTAAGAGGTTGTAACTTATTAAATTCCGCGTACCCATTCTGTTTTATTGCGTTATATAAGGTATCCGTATTTTCATAGAATAACATTAGATAAGGTAACTTAACACCATTCATTTCCAACTCCATCATAAAGTTCTTAGCCTCTAAAGTTAAGGGGATAACGTATGACATTTTTTCAGCGTCAATATCGAATTGTTTTAATCTTTGTTGTACCTCTGGTAGTTGCCTTATTATTTCTTTTTCAAGGTCAATTTGTAAATCTCCTAATAATTCATCACTTTGCACCGAATCAATATTTATTATTTCGTCGTCTTTTTGGTATAAAGGTTCTGGAATAACATCAGGTGTTTCGAAAGATTGTTCAACAGAAGCAACAATTTCTGGAGTTTCTTGTGAGGACGGTTCAATAGTTTGTGTTGTCGGAGGAACAACTGTTGTAGTAGTTTGTGTTGTCGGAGGAACAACCGTTGTAGTAGTTCTATCTTCTTCACACCTTTGTGCATTAATTATTCCATTAACATATGTAATCTTATTTGTTAATATTGTCTGCCATCGTGGATTTGTGTCTCTTGTGCGTAAATCTAGTAGTTGTGTTTCATTTCTTCGTTTTACATTAAAAAGAAAGGAACAACCAAATCTAGAAAAACCATCATTTACTGTAGTACGAAATTCGTCGGTTACCCTACCATCTTCTTCAACATCTATTACCTCGTCTTCAACAGGTTCTTCTGGTTCTACAGGCTCCACCGTATCTTTAGGTTCGACTTTAGGGATATCCTCTTCACTTAATCCCCTATAAAATTCAAATAGTTTCATTACATATAAATACCCACAGATACTTATTAATAATGAAAAGTCTTATCCAACTACTATTAAGAGAAACAGGGGGTTATTATGGAAACGTAATAACTCGAAAATTACCTAAAGAGTTAGATAACGCCCTATATACCTTAATTCACTTCCTAGGGAAATTTGATTTCGAAGATGTAATAAACTTCGCTGATCACGCAACCCCTAAAGAAATAGAAGAGTTAGAAGAATTAATTAGCTTATTTCCTTCTAGACAACATGAGATTATCGTAAGCGCTGGTGGGTTTAGTGAATTAAGAAATTCTGAACTATATTCACAAATTATAGATTTTGTTAAAAATGTTGGTCATGAAGAACTAATTAAAGAGGCTGGTACTCATCAAGAACTTCGTTTAGGGGATATCCCTAACTCCGAAAAGTGGATTACTCCTGAAATGAAAAAAGTCCTTTTCAAACAATGGGATAAGATTGGTAAGGCTGATTGGAAGATACTAAAATATTTTAATCTCTCGATGGGAAATTCTGACGCTTCTTTTGATAATATTCTCGATGTGATTTATCCTATTTTAAGAATAGAATGGGAAGGGGGTATTAAAGGAACGCAGGCTTATAACGACTCTCAAGAATGGAGACATGAATTTTTTGACGCTCATGGTGAAAGCGAATATAGGGACTTTGAGTATCGAATGATCCCCGTTGGATACGATTTCTTAATGGACGAATCCGATTCTTACGGTGATACTGGGTATTCTTGTTGGAATATTTTGGTGGAGTTTCGACCTTCTAGTAGGCGGTCCCCTATGATATACTATGGGTTGGAGATAGGTGAGGAAATATTCGAGAAAAAGAATTATCCATTACAGTCATATCGTTATTATGACCAAGAGGAATTTGATCTTCTAGAAGATTTGTGGGGTGGTAGTGATTCAATATTTGGTGATTACTTCGGTCAATTCTGTCAAGTTGAGGTTAAAGTATATTAAACTTTATTACCTCTTTCTACTTCGTAATAAAACTTATCACAAGAATAATATAATTTTTTGGCTTTCTTTTGTTGGATTAGTTTACCCATTGACACGAATCTGTCATGTTCTTTCCATCCAATATTAACAATCTTTGTATTTTTGTTTTTCATACTACAAAGATAAGAATTTTCTATGACTTATACAATTATTTTGGTAGTCTTTTGAAGTTTAGCAATTTTTTTCTAAACGCTTCTCTTAATTTAAGAATCTGTTCGTCCTTTTGTTTTCTTATAACTGGATTTTCTTTAGTTACTTTTTTCTTTTTACATCCACACCCCATAATTTTTATTTTAAGAACTTTATCGTATCATTTCCCTGATACTTGTTTATTATTTTAGATATCTTCATTACATACATTATTATATTTTGAGACTCCGAATATTTTTTCCACATTTCTTTCACTTCTTCTATAGTAGGCGCTCCTTCCGTCAGTGTCTGGTAAAGACTAGAATAAATCATAAAAGCTTTTTTTGGATTATTGGGTATTTTTTCTAAAATCTTACCCATAGCGAGTCCCCCAATAATTGGTTCACTTACTGTTTTCTCCACCTCCTTAATATTCCCCAAATTCAAGTTAGTTAATGGTTCCAGTTTGTTATATACAGAAGAAATTGCGTCAGAAGACATATCTTCTCTAAGTATTTTTCTTACTAAATTTTTAATATCACTATCTTGCATATGAAAAGTTTCTTTATTATAAATATACTTAAATTATATTAAGTAGTATAGAAAATTCTCGATGTTCTTCCCACCCCGCTGTTCCTCGTTCTCCGTACCTAATCTTATTCATATTAAATTTTGTGTGTATATTAAATTCATTTTCTAAATGAGCTACGATTATCTCTATAACTTCTTTAAGTTTACCTTTGTGATTTTTATTACCTCGTAAAATTAAATAGTGTTCTTCTTCATTGGATTCAAGTTTAATTTTGTCGATTGTTGCAAAAGATTTGGTTTGTTTTGATAAGGACTCTTCAAGTTCTTGGAGAAATATGTTAAGGTCTTTGGTAACAATCTCATTGATGTACTTGTTTCCCATCCATTTTAATATTTTAGATTCTGTTTTGACCATAATAAGAATATAGGGATTTTAGGAAAAAAGTGTATGGGTACAAAATAAAAAACACCCTCAACAGGTGTATAATTAACGATCTTTTTCTTCTTTATTCTAACCCCCTTTCCCCCTGTGCATTATATATATACACCGGAGATTTAGAAAGGTCATATTTGTTAATAAAAAACTTGCGTTTTATATGATATTTATTGTAAATGAAGTTTCTAATTAAGAAAATACTAACTGAGGAAAGGTCTCTTGATAAAATCACTGACATCTTATTATACCATGATGACTATGACGACGGCGAGGTTGAATCGATAATTAAATTATTTGGTAAGGATATTGCCTCACTTTATCATTTTATCGATGATAAAGGAAGAGGATTAGAATTTCTCAACCATTTACAAAATCGTGTTTGGAGAGGGGGTGGATACTTAATTGAAGCATTACAAATGGGGGACCCCAAATATTCAAAAGAAGATATGGATCTTTTTATGACTTGGATTTTCCCTATGTGGGAAATGAATAGTGGAAGGGAGCTAAAAAGAAGAGGTGATAGGATATTATTAGAAATTGAAGATAATGAAGAATATCAACTCTTTGAAAGAAAACATCAAGACTTAGCAGAAATAATGTTTGACGAGGAGGCAATGCCTATGGAGAATGACTTCAATCGTCTAAGCACTGAGGATTTATTGGGATATATGACCGAAAAGAATTTCATTGGTTTGGTGAGATATGTTGGTAAACATAATATGAATGAAGAAATAGATACTTTTAGAGAAGAGTTTGACCCATGGATAGAATCGGATAACCTTGGGGAAAGAAGTTTTTTACTAACACCATTTAGACTTAATAGTTTTTTAGAACCAGAACGAGATTTAGAAGATAGGAAATATAATTTTCTCGTTTTACTAGACAGTTCCGATAAGTTAGCGGATATCCTAAACGAAGTTGAGTGGGTTTATAGTGATTCTTATAACCATGTTTGGGAGAATGATTATCGAAAGTCCTTTCATAATACATTAGAGGGTTTAATTGGGCAGCCGATTGATACGGGAATTTCTTCAATTCGAGCTACTCCAAAACCAACAAATATATATGACGTTACCGACTTATTATCAACTATATTATGGCAAACATCCAAAGATGGAGAGGATCCGGGAAATACATCAATGTTCGAATTAATTGAAAACCATAACGGATTATTGACTCCTGATGAGGTATATTACCCAGACGAAGATGATGAAGAAGTAATAGAGATTTATAATGATGATCTAAAGAATTTGTTCAGTTAAAGAAATATTTATTAAAGTGAAACATTTAATCAAAAAAATATTACGGGAAGAAGCTGATACTTTTAATGACACTCCTTTTTTAGACAACCAAAGAAAAAAACGTGAAACTGGTGGAGACGAATTGGATCATAGAATTAGGGTTCTAATGAAAAGTGTACAAAAAATACCTAACTTAGAAACGTGGATGTCAACATTAAAGTCCCAGGGTTATGATAAATTTTCTGGACAGGGAACTCAATATGTTAGAACAATCATGCAAGAAATTGAGGATTTACCAAAATGGTTAAGTGGTGACGTGAGGCATTTTGGTTTGGGGGAATTTGCCTGGATGACCGTAAAAACGTTTTTTAACAATGGTGGATACCTAAGAGACTTTTCAGATAAAGACGACCCATTAGATTTAACTCCTATTATAGTGTATGAAGTGGACGCAGCTTATAAACAACCAATGGCCGAATACGGAAATATGTGGGGACTTCCTCTTGGAGCTGAAAGTGAAGATGACGCTAGTAAAATGTTGATGGACAATCCGCATACTTGGGAAACTGATCGTGAAATGGAGGAAACCGATGACTGGGGGGATACAGAAGTTTATGAGATTAATAGAGTTGAGACAAAAGAGTTAAAATTCACTAAAGGGGTTGTTGGTTTATAATAATATTCATACATTTAACATATGTCTAACAATATATTAACTTATTTTTTTATCGGGGTAGTTTTTACCTTTTTGGTGGATGTCTTCATTAGTTTTCTTGAAAAAAAGAATTTACCTAACTTTACTAACGAGATTAATTGGGACAACTCACAAAGGGTAATGA
>Ga0209091_10004974_pt1 | contig 10225 bp, 6 predicted proteins | sample ArcticOcean_MG_C_6_FD_187438 | JGI IMG/M metagenome (GOLD analysis project Ga0209091, IMG submission 187438) | Marine microbial communities from western Arctic Ocean - ArcticOcean_MG_CB8_128 (SPAdes) (version 2) | ecosystem: Environmental > Aquatic > Marine > Oceanic | place: Arctic Ocean... | reverse complement strand
CAGAGCCAACCGCAGGTACCTTCGAGTAAGGGCGAGTGCGCAGAGCTACCCACTGTCCCGAACTCACCAAATTATCAACCACCGCTGCCCGATCAAGACCCGCTAACTGATCAGCGGTATAAGACGCGAAGGCCTCTGACTTGTCGCCATCAACATCAATTACCAAGGACTGAAAAGCCCGGCGCTCGCCGCGATTAATGGCCAAAATAGTACCGGCGTCAGGAGCAGTGTATCTAACGCCCTCGTTTTTCTTGTCGGTAAACAGCAACTGACCCCGAGTGACGCGTTCACCCTCGCGCACAGCCATAGTAGGCTTCATACCCGGATAGTCACAGCCGACTAACGCGACCTGACTTATCTTAGGACCATCGTGAATAACCTGCTCCGGCGCACCAGAAATTGGCAGGTCTAATCCGCGACTAATTTTAATCATAGAAATACCACTACTCAAATTTAAATGATGGTCATTGTGCCAGTCAAAATGACCGACTAGGCTAGGCGTAAAGCCCAGAAATTCGATGTTTTAAGCTGCAATTGCCCCGATCGGCCATTGATGGCTCTCGGACGAGTCGGATTCGCGCGGGATTATAAAGGTCTAACGGTTTTGATTCCAGTGCCGCAGACCCTATATGGCCTATTCTGGCAGGTTTTTTTTCTCCATCACAGTGTCGTCTGAAATGCGCCCATTCGCTAGCGCAAACGGACTACTAAAAAGCCACCTAAAGGGGATTTCCCAAAGCTCAATTTACGTGCATACAAGACGCATAAAGGGCGTATTGGGGGCATAATCGCCCACAAAGTTGTCCACAAATGCAATATTCATTACCGTCTCGTGTTAGTAAGCGTGAAAAGAAATCTATGCAATATCGCAGAAGATACCAAGGTTTTTCAGGAGACTTCGCGCGCACTATGACTAGCAAGCAGACTCCCCCGCCTCCTCTTGAAACAGTTTTAAGAGAATAATTTCACCAGCTTTAAAGCGGCAAATTCCTGCCAAACTCAAGTTTATTCGGCTAATGTCGGCGATCCATTGCCACTTGCCTAAAGGAGCCATTTTTTCTGCCGATCTCGCAAGCGAGATCGCGGAAATAAGTCCGCCTCTGCGATAACCATTTTTTGCGATATTGGATTAAGACTTGAAGATAGGCACGAACATACAGGCAAGTATTGCCGCCAACAGCCTCGCTAAGAATGAGCGTGCTATGGCGCAATCTATGCAGCGGCTGTCAACAGGGCTGAGGGTTAACTCAGCTGCTGATGATGTCGCTGGGCTGGCTATCGCCTCAAGAATGACAAGTCAGACCAGAGGACTAAATCAAGCTGTCGCGAATGCTAGTGATGCGATAGGTATGGTGCAGACGGCAGATGGTGCTGTCGCCAGCGTGACGGATATGCTGCAGAGGATGCGAGAGCTTACTGTGCAGGCAGTTAGTGGCACTAATACAGCCAGAGATCGCAGTGCTCTTGATATTGAATATCAGACATTAAAATCAGAGCTGACTCGAGTCTTTAGCCAGACTCAGTGGAATGGCGATAACCTTCTGGATGGTTCACACTTCGGCGCCACCACTTCATTCCAAATAGGAGCCAACGCCTCCCAGACGATTGAAATGTCTATGGGTGCCTACTCAACGGCGACACTCGGCAGAACCGCAAACTATGGTACCCACCTCTCTGCTGCGCCAGCCAGTGTCGTCGTGCCTCCAACATCAAAATATGTCATCACCAATGATGCAACCGGGACTTGGACTCAGCGTGGTGCAGATATTGATGGTGAAGCTGCCGGAGACCAGAGTGGTCGGTCAACAGTGATGAGTAATGATGGCAATACGATTACCATCAGCGCCCCGCGCAACGACGGTGGTGGCACAGACTCGGGTCATATCCGGACATTTGATTGGAATGGCTCTGCGTGGTTGCAGCGCGGTGCGGATATTAATGGCGAATCAAAGACATTTACCAACGGTGATTTTTCTTCTTCAAGTGCCACAGTAAGCGGTAATGTCGCCTCAATTGAGGGTTGGAATATCCATCTGCAACAAGCACAACTAGGTAGTTCTGGCTCGAGCGGCCCTTCAACTATCGCAGGCTCTGCGACGCCATCAGATAATACGGCGACTCCAACTCACAATAGCCAGACCAGCCGGGGCGATCAGTACGCACCTAGTTCGTCTAACTTTAATTACACTGCCAATGGCAATACATTGCGCCTGTATTCCAGTATGACGACTGCCTCAGGCGGGGATGTGGTCCACGGTCCCTATGTGGTATCTAAGGAGCCAGTTTATGTTACTCAGGGATCTGCCATGAGCTTTGACTGGCGCGCTCAAGGTGGCAGTGATGCTTATGATGTCTATGCCTATGCGCTTAATACTGACACTGGCGAAACAATTAACCTGCTCAATCAGACTGGTTCGGGCACCAGCGATAGCGGCTGGCAGACGGTAAGTGTCAATATACCTACCACTGGCAACTATAAATTTATTTTTATATCCGGTAGCTTCGATGAGACTTTTGGCAGAGGAGCAGGGGCTTCACTTTATATCGATAACGTGAGCGTAAGCGCTGGCAGCTATAGCCAGCTATTAGCTAACCTTACTGAGGCTGGTGCGCTGGCGAGTATAGCTATGAGCGATAATGGCAATACGGTGTCTTTTGCAGACTTTGGTGCCAAGGGTAATGCTGGACAGATTAGAGTTTATAACTGGACTGGTAGTGCCTGGGTCAAGAAAGGGTCTGATATTATTGGCGATGCATCAGGAGATGCGGCGAGCAGCACCAGCATGAGTGCCGACGGCGATACCGTAGTGGTGGGCGCCCCATACAACGATGACAATGGCACCGATGCCGGCCATGTCAAAGTCTACGACTGGAATGGCACTGCATGGGCTCAGCGCAGCATCGCCATTGATGGCCAGAATCCCAGAGATTTCAGCGGTCAGTCGGTATCTGTGAGTTCTGATGGCGACAGTATGGTGATTTCGTCCCCCGGCAACAATAGTAATGGCAACGACTCTGGATATGTGCGCTCCTATATCTGGAACGGTAATACATGGACAGCCAAGGGCAATTCTATTATCGGGGAGTCGGGTGGAGATAAGTCAAATTCTGTTTCTATGAGTGCCGACGGCGATACCATCGCGATCGGCGCTAGTGGCAACGATGTCAATGGCTCTGATTCTGGCCATGTTCGAATCTACAGCTGGGATGGCACCGTCTGGGTTCAGCGAGGCGCTGATATCAATGGTGAAGCAACAGGGGATCTCAGTGGCTACAGTGTGGCGCTCAATGATGCAGGAGATACAGTCGCCATTGGTGCACCAGAGAATGATGGTAATGGATCCAGCTCTGGCCATGTTCGACTCTACGATTGGAATGGCACAACCTGGGTGCAGCGCGGTGGTGATGTCAATGGTGAGGCTAGCGGCGATCAAAGCGGTTCCTCTCTCAGTATCAACTCCATCGGTTCTACCGTGGTTATTGGCGCACCGTCAAATAATAGTAACGGTAGCGATTCCGGCCATACCAGAGTTTACAACTGGCCGACTACAACTACATTGATCCATACCGCTGGTGTCAACACTATTGATTTCAATAGCCGTAATTTGATCGAGGGAGATAGTATTACCCTTGCCATTGCTGGCGGCACAGAGATTCAGGGTGTGATTGGTGATGATGGCCTGGATGCTCTGCTGGCCAGTATGGCAACTCAGTTACAGGCTCAGGCCGATTTGTTCACAGCGGCTTCTTCTGCTTCGGGTATGCTGTCTGTGTCTGGTCTGACTGATGGCACTACCCCTGCCGCTATTACGGTTACTCTTCAACAGTTCGAGGCCGTGGCGACCACAGGAATCACGACCTCACCTGATGCCAGCGTTTCGCTGGAGGTGATTGATAGAGCAATCACGCAGATTAATCTGCATCGAGCCACCTATGGCGCGGTAATGAATCGACTTGAATACGCAATAGACAATCTAACTAATGTATCCGAAAACGCTATGGCTTCCCGCAGTCGTATTGAGGATGCAGACTACGCGGCAGAGACGAGTGAACTAGCTCGAACGCAGATTATCCAGCAAGCGGGCACGGCCATGCTAGCGCAGGCTAATCAGCAGGCTAAGATTGTTATGGATATCCTCAATTGGGACAAGTAAGGTAGACTAAAAATCGCGAAACGCTTTTTAAAGTAGCTGGGCAGCCCGAGTAACAATCACACGGACGCAGCAGGCTCCCCCCGCGGCCTAAATAGCTACATCACAGCTTTGAAAGGTTGCTTTGCTATTTGCCCCAAAAGACAACTCATACTCCAACTTCACTGCGTGATACTTCCGCACATACTCACAAAACCTGACAATCTTATACTCCAGTCCTCTGCCATCATTGCTTCTGCGCAGAAAGTCCTTTGGCCCGACAGAGCCTTTAGAACTGTTCACACGGCCACAGGACGGTACGTGGTTAGTCTTGTCATTGGCGAATGCTCGTTTCTTATTATTAGTCCAAGAGGATGCACCGCTGTCATGCGCATCTTTTAAACTAACTATGTGATCTATGTTTATAAAGGAGCAGGTTTGGTTGGTATAGAAGCCTATAGAGGTATTGGGTTTGTAGCTCTGATACCTGAATTCTGCGCGATTATAGCTACCCGCGACTGCAGCTGATGTTATCAAAGACCCAACCCCAAACTGCGCCCATGTTTCTCCTTGCTCAGTTAATGCCTTAGTGTCATAAAAGTCAGAAGCATTAGCACCGTTAAAAGCCAGCAAAGCGGTAAATAACAGAATTGGACGCATGGTTTATGACTCTTATTAAATAGACATTAACTATATAGAACAGGCGTGTTTGTGCAACTACATACAGATGCTGGCAGATGAGCAGCTTTTTTGAAATACCCGTCTGATTTATCTGGTCAGGAACTGTATCAATTGCAATGACTCAGCAGCCACATCGTCCATGCTTCGTGAAGGCATGGAGTTATCTATCTGACAGCTAATTGTACCCAACGATCTAAAGCCTCAGGCAGGCACCCCAGTTAAAATGATCTGCATAGGTAGAATGTCTTACCCCCCGCCTGCGCGCGCGTACTGTTCCGAAACCTGCGCGCCTAAACGCCCCATTAAGAGCTTCTCACTTCGATCTAGCCCTGATTTGACTGAATGCTTAGCCATCAACGTCGCTGGGATCAGAAACGGATAAAAACTTCTTATCTACCCATCCACCTATTTCTAGAGGCTAGCCCTGTGTAAGTTAATGGTAGATTGGCTAGTTTTTGACTGTGTTAGCAGAGTCTCCGCTAACGCCGACCCTCCAAATAATCATTCAGCACTTCGTGGAAATAGCGCACGCGGGTTTCCTGACCAGCCAAATAGCTGTCCTTATACCCCTGAGATTGCCAACCATTTTGCTGGCCCTCTGATAGCATCATGTCCTGCCAGACAATGGAATCGACAATTTCGGGGATCCCTGCGCCGCCGTCAAAATCGCAGGTCTCAGAGTCGGCTTCCTGCAATGGCTGAGGACCCGCCATTATAGATTCTACCTCTGTAACGCCGTCAACTGGGTAAGCCAAACACCATAAATCAAACGTGCATTTGGCGGGGTCTTTAGCGTCGGGTTCGGTCCGGAAAAATATTAAATGATCGGGCAAAAACGAAATAGTGATATTAGGGAAAATCACCGTATGAGGACTGTCTGTCAGCTGTTCGTCATCCAGTTGCTCGTAGTGTTTGTAGCCACGCTCTTTCCAGAGACGCTTTTTGGCGACTTTTAAATCCAGCCAACCCTGCATCGCCTTGGTGTCAAAATCGGTATAGCTACCAGGGTCGATATCCCACTGCCGCAACAATAAATCAAAGGGGTGAAGTTCACCTTCGGGTAATCGGTCGCGGAGCGACGGGCGCATCGGTTGGACGGTGCGACCATGGCCATTGGGGTACATTTCATGCCGCGAGCTCCAGTAATCCTGATCAATCCACGGCGGGACTTGCGGGTGAGCGGTGCGAGTATGGTAGGATTCGCTGAAATTATCCGTGGCAAACTTCCAATTGCAGTTAAGTTTAATTTTGCGGGCAAATACCCGTACCGCGGCGTCCATCGGATAATTTTTGTAGAGTTCTGGAATCGGGCTCAAGTAATCCACTAGAGACGGGGCTTCAGAGTTCATGGTATACCAGACCATACCGCCCCAAATATCACAGCGTAATTCCTGCAACCGCAGTTTGTTGCAGGGATTGCCCTGGGGAAAGTCTTCCGGATCATTGAGTGCCTTTAATACGCCATCACGCCCCCATACCCAGCCATGATAGGGACAGGAAAAATCATTGTTATAGCCGCTTTCAGTGACCAGTTTCATTCCTCTGTGCTGGCAGACATTATAAAAGGCCTTAATACTGCTATCGTCCTGTTTCACGCAGATGACTGATTCACTCTTAAAATTATGCACCACAAACTCGCCAGGCTCCTCTAGCTCCTGAACACGACCAGCGACGTGCCAAATTTTTGTCCATAGCTGATTCCATTCACGCTGCGCAAATTCTGGTGAATAATAGCGATCTCCAGAGATGGCATCTCCACGCAGCTCTTTGGGATCCCGACCATCAAGCGTTAGCGGATGAATAGGTATAGTTTTCATGACGCGCCTCATCGAAATTAATGGGCTTTCACCCAGTTATATTATTGGCCAAAGCAAGCTCACTTTTCTTTAATCCTGCCGTGTATCCCCAGCCTGCGTTGAAGCTCTACCAGTTAGCATGGCCAGATGTTACTCTGAAATAGGCTGACTGACCAGTTTATGTAAGAAAACCCAAGATCAGATACCACTTTTTTACGATGTAAATAGCGCCCAGTCATTAATTGAGCTGATACCAAAATTGATAGGGGTAATCCGTCGGGCTGCCGGTACTCAGCGCATGCAAACCACAGTGCTCGAAGAACGTTATTGCTGGCCTCTCCGCCTTTATCTGTAGCCCATCAGCCCCGATAGCCATGGCCTCAGATAATATCTGCTCCATAAGTCGTTGGCCGAAGCCCATGCCCTGATATGCTGGCAAAATATAGAGTCCATGAAGTAAACGGCCATCGCCTCTGGCGGTTACTACTGTCGCTTGCGCATTCCAGGCGCCAATGCCAACAGTAGCCCCCTGATCTTTATAGAGTATAAATTGGTAATGATTAAAGTCTTCGCAGTAGTAACAGAGTACAGGCACCGACAGGCGTTTTAGACGCTCAGGCATCGGCCAGGCCATGACCGCCTCGGTGATCACCTGATTGATACAGACTAGGTCTGATCTTTTAGCAGCATGGATACTCATAATAGCATTGTAACAAGCTTTCTTAGATGCTTACCCTACCGCGTAAAGCCTCCAATGGGTGCACGTATATCATCGGTATATAAAGCCATTGTTTCCACTAACGCAGGCGTTGGATTACCAACCACCTGAAACGATACTGGCGCCAAATGGGCAAAAAATGTGTTGCGAAATGAGCTCTTAGCAAAGGCTTCCATATGAAAAACAGCAGCATCGCTATTAGGATAGGATTCAAGAAGCGTAACTTTAGTCCCGTCAGCCGACATGAAGTAATGATAGCTTTCGGTGTTGGGCTCTGATGCCTTAACCGCGGGAACAAGTTCCGCTAAAAGACGCTTAAGCGACTCTTGCTTTCCAGCCACCACCTCTAGGTCAATGATAAAAATAATACGACTTTCAGGGGAATCATGGTTAGCCGCAAAAGAAAAGGGAATTAGAATCAGTGATAAAAATATAATTATTTTTGTCATGGTATCTCCGAATTATTGAACTCGCCTTACAGTGTAATTTCCATAAATAGATCAAACTTACGCCTTTAAGGAGATTTTGTATATATTGAATTAAGATTATAAGCTATGCGCTTCTATGCGGTAGTAAATAATCCCGCATGCGACGGGTTTCGTAAAGAAGCTTCAAAAATAACTTATTTCCAGTAGCAATAAAGAAGCTGCTCATAATACTCGCCAGGTGCGCAAGTCTGCATCGCCTTCCGCGCCGGCAGCGTCTAATTAGCGACAATTCCTAGATTAAGACCGAAGATTGTAGAGTATTGATGAAAAATAGATTAGTTTCTCCCCCTGCCGATGGATAGCCTGTAAGTCATTAAGGCAGATTGAGAATAAATTCGACTAATTAGATGATGAGATAACTATGTCAGACCAAGTGCCCAATTTTAGCAATGAATCTATTGCCCGGATTTTGATGGAGTTGTTCGGGCTAGAGGGGGACATATCCCCGTTGGTGTCTTTTGAAGATCAAAACGCGCTGATTAAAACCTTAGACGCAACCTATGTGTTTAAGATTGCCAATCAGAAATGGTCTCATGAATTTCTCGAGATGCAGACTCATGTTCTAGGCTATCTGAAAGATACTGCGCCAGAGCTAGTTTTTCCTGACATTGTGACGACCCTACAGGGGCAGAGTATCACTTATGTTGATGGATTTGGCATACGACTATTGACCTACCTTGAGGGAGATCTGTACACCCATACGCCAAAGTCCCCTGAACTCTATCAGGATATAGGCAGATTCATGGGACAGTTTTCAGCCGCCATGGTCAATTATCCTGCTGAAGTGGAAGAGGGTTCAGATGAGCTGTGGAAACTTGATAATGTCATGGCCTGTAAAGACTATCTTTCTGAAGTGATTGATGAAGATGCCAAGGACAGAATTGCGCGTTTGTATGCGGTTTATGAAGAAGAAATATTGCCCAAATTGCCCAAATTGCGTAAGGCTGTGATTCATGGGGACGCCAACGAACAAAATATATTGGTGGGATTAGATAATCCCAAGAAGGTATCGGGGTTAATTGATTTTGGTGAAATGCAATGGGCTAGTCAGATCAATGATCTTGCCATTACACTTGCCTACTCACTGCTGGACGAGGATGACATTGCGATGGCATCGGGCAAAATTATTGAGGGCTACGATAATGAATTTAGGCTGCAAGAAGAAGAGCGCGAGATTCTGTATTATCTGATGGCGATGCGTCTGGTGACCAATATTACCATGACCTCATATGCCGCCAGATTGTTTCCCGAAAACGTCTATATTTTAATCTCGCAAAAGTCGGCTCGAGCGCTACTCAAGAAGCTTGAAACCGAAAAATATATTCTAGCCTAGGGCTGCCTTGATGATGTTTTTAGAACCCTGGTCTAAAAGACATAAAAAAGTCACCGGAAGTGCTGCCTTTAGCCTCTCTAACTCCTTTGTTGAACCACTGACTAATGCCGAACTGATTAGTTTATCTTTGGCCAGGGGCGATAAACAGATCGTTAATGAGTTTCATCAGCATTCTCTGGTCTATACCCCCAACGGAGGCAGTCTCGATCTTCGTCAAGAGATTGCTAATCTATACGGCGCCAATATTTGCGCCGACAATATACTAGTGTTCTCTGGAGGCCAGGTAGCTCTGCAAGCTGCGGCGACGGCTATAGTCGATAAAAACAGCCATACTATCGTCTTCTCACCTGGTTATCAGTCTGTTCAGCAAGCTCCAATCCAGGCGGGTAGTCAGCTGACGACTATTCAACTCTATGCCGAGGATCACTGGCAAATAAATCCAAGAATGGTTGAGGCGGCCATTCAAAAAAACACCCGGTATATGGTCATCAACGAACCATATAATCCTGCTGGTACTTTGATGAAGATTGGATTACAGCAACAGCTCAGGGCGATTGCTGATAGACATGATATCTACATTCTCGCTGATGAGGTTTATCGACTATTAGAGCATGACGCTAACGATAGGCTGCCCGCAATGGCCGAATGCTACAAAAAGGGATTAAGTGTCTGTACTCTCTCAAAACCTTGGGGTGCTTGTGGCGTGACCATTGGTTGGATTGCATTACAGGATATGGACCTGAAGCAAAAGCTTATTGATGTGCAATATTTTGGTACTACCTGTCCCAGTCGTGCCAGTGAAATTCAAGCGATAATGACGTTACGAGCCAGTGATATTATTCTTCAAGAAAAGTTGTCAATCATTCATCACAACCTTGGCTTACTGGACCGGTTTTTTGCGGACTACAGTGATTTATTCGAATGGGTCCGCCCCAATGCCGGTGCCATCGCATTTGTCAAATTCAAAGGGCCTTTGACGTCGGATGAACTCGGTATGAAATTAGCCCAGTCAGGCATTTCTATCAAACCAGCCTATGTATTTATGACGGATGTTAAAGGCTATGAGGATTATTTTCGTC
>Ga0209091_10004972_pt1 | contig 10228 bp, 11 predicted proteins | sample ArcticOcean_MG_C_6_FD_187438 | JGI IMG/M metagenome (GOLD analysis project Ga0209091, IMG submission 187438) | Marine microbial communities from western Arctic Ocean - ArcticOcean_MG_CB8_128 (SPAdes) (version 2) | ecosystem: Environmental > Aquatic > Marine > Oceanic | place: Arctic Ocean... | reverse complement strand
AGGATCATTGATACCGACGGACACCTCGACGATACGGCAGCCCATCTGCGGGTCGTTACATTCTGGCCCCTGTGCAGAATGGTCTGTCTCGCCTAGCACAGAGTGATTCTCATGCATGCCAGCCATGTCGTCCATGCGGTGGCTAGGGCCACAGCAGCAATTAGTCTGCTCCTGCTCCATGTCCGGCATCATGGCACAAGCGTAGCTGGCCTGAATATTCAACAGGAAGCCGGCTATGCACAGAATGGTCAGCGATTGACGGATAGTTTTTTTGTTAAGCTTAAACATAGTAAAGAAGACAGTGACCTAGAGCGAATACTTTCAATAAATTCAAAATACAGTAAGGCCGACTCTAATACAATAATCGAATCCGCTTTCATCAATCCTTCGTAAGACATGCCATTGTACAGTGGCATGTTGCCCTCATACTAATTAAAGCCCTAGATACTCTTTGGCTTCGGCTACTTCTGACAAGCTATCGTCTTGCCAGAGTGCATTGAAAGCTTGATATCTTTGGCGCGCGCTGTATTCATCATCCATACCTGCATAACTTCTAGCAGCGCCCAAAAGTGCCCGTGGCCGATTAGCCGTTCTTCTTAAAGAAGCCTCGTAAAGGTTAGCTGCTCTTTCATGATTTTCCATTTCAAGCAATATGTCGCCCGCAAGCTCATGGACCGGCTTTAAAGGGCTAGCTGCACCTCTAGGTGGTGATTGACTTTCGGCTATGGCGACTGCATCCATAAGCATAGAAACCGCTTCCTCTTCTTGACCTCTTTTAAATTTAGTTAAAGCTGATACTTCCATACTTATTAGGTTAAGAGTTGTATTATTCGGATTTTGTGATGCAAGGCTTTCTAATCTACCAGCGACAGCTTGAGCCAGATCGAGTTCTCCAAGATTAGCAGCACTTAGACCAAGGGCTAACAGTTCATCTCCATTTAATGAATCTGTTAGAGCATAGGTTTCCCAGTTCTCCGTCTCTATTGTATGTCGAGCTTTCATGGTTTTAAGAGTACCCATTGATCGTGGGTCATTAGCATTTTTTTCCAGTACTTCGCCTGCGCGTTCAATCCAGAGGCTAGATCTTTCAAAATCACCTAGCTGAAGGTCGCCATATTGACCCCAGTCAGAAGAATGATTTTGATCTCCAGCAGCGTCACCGGGCTCCCACAGGTCCGCACCTGCTTGAAAAGCAGAATCGTTCCAGTCAGAAACTTTGTCCCACATACCATGTTGAATGAAAATGTGAGTCGGCATGTGCCTCGCGTGGGATACCGCCGGCGCTATGCTTGCGTATTTTTCTGCCGCGGTTAATGCTAGAGGCGCATAGGTTGGATGATCGAATGAGTGAATTATGTAGTGAGCCGCACCTGGGTGATTCGGGTTTTCCCGAAAAAGATCCATCGCTATTGCTCCAGCTCGCATGGTGATCTCTGTTCCAGATTCGGTTAGGAAGTTATTAAGCACCCTGCCATCATTCGAAACAGTAGCGCCACTTAACATAGATACTGCGGTAAAAGCAGCTATCTCTCGATCTTCAGGAAAAGCCTCATACAGATCTTGCATGGCATACATCCAGGCTAACCTTTTGTCTCCCAATGACCCTTCTGTAAATGCAAATGCCTCGGCTGCTCGCACGAACCCTTTTTCTCTGTTTGTGGGTGCTTTTGATAATCTTTCCTCTGATGTCGCTCCAAGGCGATTAAGCGTTAGCTTTGGTGATTCAGGGTCTTGCAAAACCGGTATTAAAGGGTGGTTGTATGTAAGTGATTCTCCCCAATAGGCAAGGGCAAAATCAGGCTCAATAACCTGAGCTTTACGGAACTCATCCCTAGCCTGTTTCCACCCAAAGCTATGAAGATACCCGACGCCCAGTGTGAAATGTCTTTGGGCCTCCTCAGAAGCTGAGGTTGGAAAGTCAAAAGATCCTATTTGCTCTGTTTCGGCGCTGATGGCACTTGTAGAGATTATTCCACATAGCAAAATAGATGCGGCTAGATTTAATCGATTTTTCATGGCTTTGACCTATTATTATGTATATCAACAGCCTACGCAGGCATGTTTCTGTTAATACTAAAAATTTCTAGTAGTTTTAACAGATGACGTAACTCTTATCCAATCGATTCTGTATATTAATTTGTGATCTGTATTTTTTTGTAGCAAGAGTGGTACCAAGGACGGTTCCATCGCATCCCTATACATACTATATTTGGACGAACGGTTCTAGCTCGGAAGATCAGCCATTTCTGGTGTTTCCTGACACTAAACCGAGTATCTTCAGGGTATGAATATGTTCTGAATGATTTCCTAAAAGGTAGAGCGAAGCTGATGTCCAAGTTCTCTAGATTTATTAAAGATATTGTCCTTCCAGATAAAGTAGATAAAGAGAGACGAGAAAAAATTCTTAGCGAGGGCATCATTGACACATGGCAAAGTGAGGAGCAAGAGCGGAGGGTCAAAGAAGCTAGGAAGATAGCTAAGGAGACTTATAAGAAAATCCGATCAAGCGAGACTGATGAGAATAAAGAACGATGAAACTACTAACAACAATAACCCTACTCTGCTTTTCTGTTACCAAGACGCAAAGGCACGTGATCTAAGAAGGTAACTATCAATATTAATTCTGTGGAAATTCTTGAACGCGAAGAAAAGGCTATTAACTAGAGCAGGGCTATTGCTGTTAGTAGTTCCATTTAACAAGCTACCTCTTTCCAGTTTTCTTCTGCATAGTCGATGAGAGAGGGGGTAAAACTAGCCGTTATCCAAGGCCTCTCGCGGCAATTGTTATACATGACTTCTGCCCGACTAGCTGGTACTTCCCAGGCATCGTCAGTTAAAAGTCCTAAGGACCATTGCTGCCAAGCGTTCGTGACTGTTACAGATCTATGCAGGATAATTTGTTCGCGTATCAGGAGCTGAGCTGGACTAAGGCTTTCGTAATCTTGCGAACGTCGTAATTCAACTGCTTGTAACTGTCCCTCTAAAGGAGCAAGTAAATAATTCGATTGCATCTGATTCCTGCCTTGAATTGCACTCGCGATTGCAATTCGTTGGGATTGTTGAAGCTCTAATCCTACGAAAGCTAATCCAGCAAAAACCCCCAGCATTCCAATTAATTGAATCCACACATCTATGCTAACTTTTTTCACAATAAGTCTCCGCATTAGCAGCAACAGAAAAGCAGAGTAGGGTTATTGTTGTTAATAGTTTTTTCAAAATTATTTTTCAAAATATCAAGACAGTTTACTCTCTGTCTCCTGTCCATTGGAAAAATATCTTCCAGCTACCTGTTTCTTTTCCATAAAGATAGATACTGCTTCCTTCATAAAGAAGTTCGTCAGCATCGTTGTAGCGAGAATAATCGAGGTCTAAGTAATAAATGGGGTCTGATAGGCGATGGATTTCTAGGCTGTCCGTCGTACTGTATGCGTATCCATCTTGCAGTGGAAATGATTCCCAATACTTAATGATTTCCTCCTTTGTATGAAAAACACTGTCGGGGGTCGTGACCTGAATTAATGAAGGAAATTGAAAGTGTGTTGCCCGTCCAGTCGCGTCTCGGGCGATGAAATCTTTAAGGTATGCCTCGAAGCCATTTTGTATTAGAGCAATGTTAGGGTCTACTTCCTCAGCATAAGAAAGGCTAATTGAAAATAAAAGTATTGCTCCGGTTAAAAGCTGTTTCATAACAGTATCCTGTTTTGATTACAAAGAAGGTGCTACAAGTATCGGCTGTCAGAGAGTTGGGTGAAGATTGTAGAGACGAGTAGTTTTATAGCCTTGTTCTCAGAAATACCTAACCGTTCGTCCACAATAGTATGTATACGGGTGCAATGGAACCATTCTCGTGCAAGGGGGCTGACGCTGTTGTTGCCTTAAGGCCACATTCCCTTTCGGGGTACTAATCATCTGTGACAATGCTACCTATTTAGCTTGCAAGGAATCTAGAAAATTTAAAACATCTGCGGCAGTGAGCGTCGGGTTTTCTTCCATCGGAATATGGCCTAGGTCAGGATAGATGATCGTCGCTGTATTAGGCATATTTTTTTCAAACAGGGGCGCTACTGACACAGGTATCACCGCATCTTGTTCTCCCCACATAATTAATGTGGGCTGAGTAAGAGCACTAAAATCGGTTAGCTGATCCGAGTCGCCATAGGATCCTGTTCGACTTAAGATTGCAGTGCGCGTTCCCTCTCGCATAATGAGTTCGTAGTAACGCTCGATTAGTTGCTCATCAACCACAGGAGAATCGTTGTAAGCCGATCTTAGCCCTTGTCCGATTAACGATGCAGGGTCTAAATAGCGGGCGATAGCGCGAAACCATTCTTGTTGCAGTAGCGCGAATGCTGTAGGGGCCTCTCTGTCATCCTCGGTGCCGCCTTCTTCGTCTATGTTAATGCTCGAGCTCTGCCAACTCCTTGGCGCTACAGAGTCGACAAGTATCATCGCGGACACACGCTCGGGATGTTCGAGCGCGTAGCGCCAAGTTGCGCCTCCACCCATGGAATTCCCACCCAGCACGAAGTCTTTCAAACCAGCCGCATTAGCAACCGCATCGATGGTCTGAGTAAAAACGTCACCTCCGTATTCGCCGCTAGGCACCTGTCCTGTGAGTCCATGTGCTGGGAGGTCTAGAGTGATTATTCGGTACTTCTGACCCAGAATACTTACCCACGGCTCCCAAGTGTGTAGCGATGCCATCGCCCCGTGTACGAGCACCACTGGTAGGCCGCTAGCATTGCCCTGGTCGCGATAGTGCACGCGACTACCGTTTTCCATAATGAGAAATTCAGATTCAGAATTACTATATTTCGCATCTACTACTGACGCCGGCAAGTCACCTTCGAATAGGAAAATTGCCGCTACAACAGCTAATATGATGAGCATAACTAATAAGCCTTTGACCAATTTTGACACTTCATTCTCCCAAAGTGAGTGACTCACGCGTCGCCCTTTCAAACGTGGTCGTGCGCATCGTGTCTTTCACGTAACTGTTCTTCTCCGAACTCCCAAATGTTATTCTCCCTACAGTCTTGCTGTTTCAGGGTATATGCACTGTCTAGGTTGTACCGCGCACCCCATAACGGCGTTGGCATCACTAATGAAGCCGCACCACCCTAAAACGAGCGCCAATCTGTTGTTTAACTAGGGCTTAGTCACGTAAATTCAAATCGTTCGTCCACAATAGTATGTACAGGGGCGAGATGGAACCATCCTCGTGTAAGGGGGTGTACCTCGGGGTGGGGTCTGCTAGTTAGCGTTACACTGGGTGCATGTCACACGTCCACCGAGACCTGTGTAGTTAGTCATCTACCTAACACCGAAAGAATCGTCTAGCGGACAATCAATTTCACTAATAGAATCAAGATATGACCTAAAAGAAGGCGTGGCTTGACCGAATAGCATATACCTCGCTTGGCAACCTCGTAGAGTCAATGCGATTCTCAATTCTGCTAATTTCCAAACATCTTCCGGCAAGAGGCCAAGTGAATATTGTTGATAAGCGTTTTGGAGGGATAAGGCCCTGATTCGGTTAATTTGATTAAAAATCGGTAAATCACTATCGGTCACACCCGACCTTAAATACTTTGAGTCTGAAAGCTCAATTACTTTTTCATTACCCTCTAATGAGGCAAGAAAGATTGCAGTTAGATTATCGGTTCTCGCCTGAGTTTGGGCACCTAGAGCTATCACTTGAGCCTGACGCAATTGCAATCCCACAAATACCAAAGAAGCGATGACTGCTATTACTCCAACAGCATTAACTGCTCGCTCGATGTTCACTCAGTATATTCTCCCGTATAGATGTGCATAAGAACTGGCTAGAGACATTAGGAAGGCTGTGGTGATTAGTTTCTTCATATTCATACCCAGAAGATACTCGGTTTAGTGCGAGGAAACACCAGTAAATGGTAAGCCTAACCATAAAGGATATATTCAACGCCTGTTTGTGCCAGTCCGACCAAATCAATCGCTGTAGTGTTTAAGCTATGATCAGCGGCAACCATGGCTAACTCGGCTGAAGTATAGGTACCATTATCAATGAGAGCCGAATACTGACTTATATTATCAGCTGGGGTAGGTGGGCCAATCAAATTATTCCAAATAAGCTCAACCACTAATAATGAACTTGCATTAGTCCCAAGAAGAACATCAAGTGCAGCACACATTAATTGCTCATAAGTCATTCCGTCATCAAGCAGCTTCTATCCTGCTCCAACATACGTCTTATTGGTTGCCTGATCTTTCTCAAGAAGTAAGCCTAAGAGCTTTGCTGTCTTTTGCAGACATTAAGACTACTGTATTTTTACTCTGACCTTACTTATTTCTCTGACCCTACCTATTTTCTGGAATAAGCCTGACAATTTGTCCACCAGCATTGTGTTCGAATAGAACATAAATTGTACCGTCATATCCCTGCTCAACATCCCGGACGCGGCCAATCCCCTCAAAAAGTGTTTCCCTACTTACAAAGCTATTATTCTCTATAGTGACGCGAAACAGGCTGCGTGCTTTCAGTGAGCCTACAATAAAATCTCCCTGCCATTCAGGGAACTGTTCACTGTTTGCAATAATAAAGCTGGACACAGCAGGGGAAGGCGTTAAATCCACAACAGGCTGTTCAATGTCTGATAATTCAAAGGCTATCCCCAGATCTTTCCCATATTCAACCGGGGTTCCGTCGTAATCGATTCCCAAAGAGTACAGCGGCCAGCCGTAGTTTGCCCCTGGTCGCAAAAGATTTATTTCATCGCCACCGCGCGGACCGTGCTCGCTGCCCCACAACTCACCATTGGCTGCGTCGAATTCCAATCCTTGTGGGCTCCGATGACCGTATGTATAAATGCTGCGATAAACATCGTTGCGGTGTGCAAATGGATTGTCTATCGGGATACTGCCGTCGTCATTCACGCGATGGATTTTTCCACAGGGAGTAGCCAAATCCTGAATGCCGCCTGCATTGCTACCGCATTTCATACCAATGGTGAAATAGATATGACCGAAATTATCAAACGCAGCACGTCCACCGGCACCAATGTCACCAGCGAGACCGTAATCTTCAATCGGTGCCTGCCAGATAACTTGCTCATCAATCCAGGCGCCGTCCTCTATACGGCCGCGTACTAGCCGGTTCATCGATACAGGGCGTTTCCGTTCACGACTCAAGTCGTTGCAGTTTTCGCAGCGATGGCTGTGATATAGGTAGATCCAGCCATTTTCTTCGTAGTTAGGGTGAAGCAGGATATCGAATAGCCATCCCATTCCCCGTTCAATATCGATACGCGATTCAAGTCGATAAATATCATCGTAGGCGTCAGGCGTTCCCTCTATGAGTTCCGATTTCTGGCCATCAGGGCTGATAATGCGCAGGCCTCTGGTTTTTTCCGTTACTAGTAGGCTGCCATCCGGCAGAGGCGCAATGGAAAACGGCAAGGGGTCAAGATCATCTACCAGGGTGTCTAGGCGAAAATTATGACTTTTAGTCTCGAATACATTATCTGGAATTGAGAGCGGAGCATCATAGTTAGAGGTGACGTAGCCGACGTTGGCACGTGTTTCCAACACATACAGTGCAATACCCTTGACCTCAACCGGCGAGAAAATATCGCGCCAGGCAGGCATGCCCGCCGCTTCATAGCCATTAGTTATGCTGGCAGTGATGTCCGACATGGACTCACCATGGCTCAGGTCGCCTCGTAACGGCGAGCCTTGAGGCGCACCTTCCAAGTTTTCACCATGACAAACAGCGCAGTTTTCCCGGAATAAATTTCTTGATTCTGTAATGCCAGAATAGGCGGCGGACTCAACCTGGGCGAAACTCGACGCAGACACCAGAAAGCTGGAAGCCAGAATAAAAGCTGAGACAAATAATTTTCGTATCATGGGCATTGGAACCTATTGGTTTTTTTATTGTGTCATGGCTATCGTACTATCTGTTGAAGCCGGTCAAAGTAAAAATGGTATAGAACACGTTTTAAATGGTCTGCTTTCGGCCAATAGCGGACCTTAACGCCTTTAATAATTGGACCATGGCACCATTTCCGGACGCTTTTGCAAATCCAGCGCCTAGAAATGCAACAGCCATTAGAATGGTTAGTGCCTATGTAACTTAGTTCTTAGTTCTTAGTTTTGCTCATTCGCATCCCGACAAGTTTACAAATTGTTTCTATCCTACCCATCCCCTCCCTTTGATAGTAAGCCTTTAACTGCTTGATTCTGGAAACTTGAACCACTATCTTAGCCTCTAAACATAGCTAATTCTCGGAGCGCACCATGAAAACTAAGCTTTTCTTGACTCTTTCACTAGTTACAGCCTTTAGTGGCTTAGCTATGGCGCAGTCGCCTGACGACTACACAGTCGCTCGCACTGAGCACGGACAACCCGATCTGCAGGGCGTGTGGAATTTTGCGACCAGCATTCCCATGGAGCGACCATCGCGCTTCGGTACTCAGGAATTTCTCACGGCAGAACAGATAGAAGAAGAGAAAGAGCGGCAAATCACCGCTGCCGCAGTAGCGGATGCTGCAGCTGCGCAACAAGTAGTAGATCCGGATGCGCCCGATGTTGGCACAGATCCCGGTGGTTATAACGATTTCTGGTTCGAGAGTGCCGGTATTGGCGACACAGTCAGAACATCACTCATTATCTATCCCGAGAATGGTCGTTTACCAGCGGCGGTTGAAGGGGTTCCGCGGCAATTCGACACTCTGGGCGAGGACACTCCAAGTACTCGACCGGTGCGAACCCTAGTGGGCGGCATTGCCAAAGATGGACCTGAAGATCGAGGTCTATCAGAGCGCTGTCTTGTAGGCTTTAATTCAGGGCCTCCGTTCACTCCTAGCCTTTACAATAACAACGTGCAAATCATCCAAAGCAAGAACGCAGCCGTTATCCTGACGGAAATGATCCACGATGCCCGCATCATTCCACTGGGTGAGAAACCAGATTTGTCAGACGAAATTCGTCTGTGGTCTGGGGATTCCAGAGGCTGGTACGAAGGTGACACATTGGTAGTGGAAACAAAAAATTTCAACGGCCTGCGCCAATCGCTTAACTACAGCTTCGTGGGAACGAATGCGCAAACAATGCTGACCGAAAAATTTACTCGCAACAGCTTCGATTCAATCGACTATGAATTCACCATCGATGATCCTGGCACTTTCACAGATAAGGTTACCGCGATTATTCCCCTGACCAAAGTAGCAGGGCAGCTTTATGAGTATGCCTGTCATGAGGGTAATTATGGTATGCAAAATCTGTTACGCGGCAAGCGCTTTGAAGACTCTCAGTCTTCAGATGAATAAAGTCCGAGTTACAGTTATTGAATAAATAAAGCGTTTGGGCTTTTGGCCTCTTGTCCTAGGTCCTTCCATGATGCCAATCTCGTAGGTTAAATATTCGATGGTGCGTAACTCAGCGCACCCACCCCCACCCTCGGGGTACGCTCCCTTGCACAAGAGTGGTTCCATCTCGCCCCTATACATACTATTGTGGAAGAATGGTTAGTTAATATTGAGAGTTACTATTAAGCCTCTTCTCCACACAGCCTTATTCCTTCTGCTTATCTCACTAGCAGGAGCGTCCTATGCCCAGATTCCACAGACTGAGCGTGATGCTCTTATCGCTTTATACAATTCAACTGATGGAGCCAACTGGACGGACAATACAAGCTGGTTGGGAGCTGTTGGAACTGAATGTAGTTCTTCTCAGTCCATCCAGCTTGAGTCTTCAAGAAAATAACTGCGCAGCCCTAATGTTCAATAGTGTAAATCAACTAATTAAGTTAATTACCCCTGCGGGTACTTACTCGACCCTACAAAAGTAGAGTGGGATCGTTGTTAGCAGTCTCTTGACCTACTCAAGTAGCAGTTAAATTAGCTATTCAGAATGTTGCAATCGGATTAAGCGGAGAACCAGTTCCGCCACCCACTCTAAGCGGAGCCGTGGTGAATAGAAATTCCCATCGATTGTGATCTGCCGCAACTTCTGCTACAGCCTCTAAATCAAGGTTATCGAATATTGGCGTGCCAAGAGCAACTAGGAATAGTGCGTGAGTTGGCGAATTAAAATCCGTCATACCTGGAGGTTGAACATCTAAAGCGGCATCACTGCCAATAATCGAAATATCTCTATCTTTAAACCATTGTACTGCTGAGGCATGCATCCCTGCAGAACTAGTAGCTAAATTCCAGGCCCCGAGAGCTTCCCGTCTAGCCCAGCGAC
>Ga0209091_10004971_pt1 | contig 10229 bp, 9 predicted proteins | sample ArcticOcean_MG_C_6_FD_187438 | JGI IMG/M metagenome (GOLD analysis project Ga0209091, IMG submission 187438) | Marine microbial communities from western Arctic Ocean - ArcticOcean_MG_CB8_128 (SPAdes) (version 2) | ecosystem: Environmental > Aquatic > Marine > Oceanic | place: Arctic Ocean... | reverse complement strand
TTTCTTGCTGCCTCGTTCTTATATTTTAAATCTACATTATTTAAAATGTTATCAGAATAATTTATTTTAATTTCACACTTAAAGTAATTATTTAATTTTTTGATTTCACTACTATTAATTTTTTTGTCTATATATACTAATGCATTATCTAATGAACCACCTTTAATTAAATTATTCTTATATAAATATATTAATTCTGATAATAAGCAAAATGTCTTAGATCCAGAAACTTGCTTTTCATAATTATCATCTTCCAATGTTAATGTAAAAGTTTGATTTAAGGCTTCTACATTTTTATATCTAAGATTATAGGTAAATTTCTGTTTATTACTTGGAATTAAATAAAATTGAATTCCATCTGTACTTTTAAAAGAAATTATTTCATTTACAATAAATTGGTTAATTTTTTTTGATTGTTTTTTTATACCAATATTATTAATAGCATTTAAAAATAATTTAGAACTTCCATCTAAAATTGGTAATTCGCTAGCTGATATTTTAATATCAAGATTTGTAATTTTTAAAGAATAAAGGGCAGATAATAAATGCTCAACTGTAGAAATGGTATATTCATTTTTAGTAAGATTTGTACCTCTGACTGTCGTACTTACATTGTCTATTAATGCAGGAATTTTAATATTTTTATTACCTGATTGAAGATAAAAATTGATTCCTGAGTTTACAGAAGCCAGGGATAAGTTTTAGCAAACAATTAATACCTGTATGAAGACCAATACCTTCAAAAGATATTTCATCATTTATTGTATTTTGAAAAACTATTTTGCTTGCTATCAATATTACTTTCTATTTTTTTTAAAATCATTATAAATTAAGTCTAACTTACTAAAAATAGCACTTAGTTTAAGACTTTTTTTATGATCTCTTGCAGGAATTCCTGATACAAATGAATTATCACTTAAAGATTTTGTAACTTGCGACATAGACGCAATAGTACACTTATTTCCAATCTTTAAATGACCAATAATACCAACCTTACCTGCAACAGTCACATAATTACCTAATGTAGTGCTCCCTGCTATTGCTGTATGCCCAGCAATAATACAATGTTTACCAATTTGAACATTGTGAGCAATCTGAATTAAGTTATCCATTTTAGTACCAAACCCGATGATTGTATTATTAATGGTTCCTCTATCAATTGCACAATTAGCACCAATCCATACATTATCTTCAATAATAACTTTACCTTTATGAGGTATAACAAAATGTTGGTCTTTATAAGTAGTTAGTCCAAAACCATTAGTTCCAACTATTGTTCCTGATTCAATAATAACATTATCACCTATTTCAGTCCCATCATAAATAGATACGTTAGATTTTATCTTTGAATTTTTACCGATTTTAACATTTTTGCCAATGTAGCATGAAGACCCAATAAAAGATGAAGATTTGATCTCTACATTATTATCAATTGTTGTAAATGGACCTATAAAACAGTTAGAAGATATATTAGTATTATTTGATATAATGGAAGATTTATGAATTCCATTTTTTTTTATTTTTAAACTATCATCAAAATATTCTAAGATTTTAATATAAGCAAAAACTGGGTTTTCTACTCTTATTAATGTTTTATCTAGTCTATCTTCAGAAAAATCATTTCTAACTATAACAACGGAGGATGCAGAGTCTTTAAAAAATTTATAATATCTTTCATCTGATAAAAATGAAACAAAACTTTTATGAGCACTTCTTAAATCTCCAACTCCTTCAATTAATAGTTCACTATTACCCTCAACTGAGCAATCTATTAGCTCTGATAAATCTGATACTGAAATCATAAATTTTATTCATTTTCCATATTAGATATTTTTTCTAATTCATCAATTACTTTTTGAGTTACATCATATTGTGGCAATGCATATACAATCTGCCCCGAAGCAACATTAAATATATAATCATAACCTTCTTCTTTACCTATTTTAGTAACCGCGTTATCCATTTTTGTATATATTGGAGCCATTAATTGATCTTGAATCTTATATATTTGACCTTGAGGACCTACTTGCTCCATTTGGAACTTTTCTAAATCAGCTCTTTTACTAGTAATACTAGCCTCTGTCTTTTGTCTTCTTTCGTCACTCATGAGCATTTTTTGTTGTTCATAATTACGAAATAAACTATCTAATTCAAATTGTAAATTTTGAAATTCTGCTTCAATTTTTCCCTGTTCTTTTTGTAATTCAATTGATACTTGCCTTACCTCATCAAGTTCACTTAGTACTTTATCTACGTTTAAATAGCCCATTTTCATTTCTGATAATAAAAAACTCACAAAAATAAATGCTATAATCTTATATCCTGTTTTATTCATTTTAGTCTCCTTTTAATTTAAACTATAAGTTTTTAATAAATTGGCATACCAAATATAAAGTGATATTCCCATCCATGTGCATTATTATTTCCATTTAAATATTCTTGTACGCTTGAATCAAAACCGTAACCTATATCATAGCCTAACATTCCTAGCATCGGCATATTAACTCTTGCTCCAATTCCTAATGATCTCCTTAAAGAAAATGGATCAACCAAATTAATATTATCCCATACATTCCCTGCATCAGCAAATGCTAAGATATACATATTTGGACTTTCAGAAATCAAATATCTTAACTCTAAAGAATATTTTAACATAACATTTCCACCTTTAGGAAATGATGAACCTAATGGGCCAATCATATTATCTGAATAGCCTCTTAACATTTCACCATAAGGTTGGCCTGTGCCTCCCATTAAAAATCTAGCCGATGGAGGCACTATCGATCTTCCGGAGTTTCCTTCTATAGGATTTAAAATACCTACTTTAAAATTCTGATGTAATACAAATTTTTCAATAATTTTATTATACCATTTCAAACCAAATTCATTTTTATAGTAATCTTCATCCCCACCCAGAAAATCTCCTGAAAAAGTAAATGTCCAATTAAAATGAGAACCTGATGTAGGAAATTCAGGATGGTCACGATTATCTCTATTTATTTGTTGCTTAATATTTACTCCAGAAGTTGAAAATATATATTTATCACCATTATAGCTTATATAATCTTGAATACCTGTACTATAATATGATAATAGGTCTGACTCATTAATAGAATAATATTCTCTAATAGAGGTATTAATCATCCAAGTACCTTTAAAAAATTTGTCAGGCCAATTAAATCTTCTTCCTAATCTTAACCCTCCACCATACGATTTAGAATCAAATGGCATGCTATATGTGCTGCTCTGTCCTCTTTCTGTATAATTCATACTAATACCTATTAAATTTGATGTGTCAAATAATCTAGGCTCTATAAAGCTAAAAGAAAATTGTTGATTACTTTCTACCTCCTGGGAAGATGGATTCACAAGCGTACTAGAATTTTGATTATTAGAAGATATACCTCTTTGATAATTGACACTAACATTTTGTCCTTTACCTAAAAAATTTGGAAATGAAAATCCTCCGCCCCCTGTAAAACCACTTAATCCACTATATCCCGCAGAAAAATTTAATTGACCACTACTTTTTTCAATAACTTCAAAAACTAAATCAACTTCTGTATTATTAATTCTTTTAACATCAGGAATTACATTATCAAAATAATTCAACATAAAAAGTTTTCTTGCACTTTCAATTAAGGAAGATTGGCTAAAAGTTTCACCTGGGAATATACTTATATCTCGTCTTATTACATTCTCTTCAGTAGTATTGTTTCCTTTAATAATAATTTGATTAACTTTAACAATTGAATTCTCATTAAAAGAAAAAATAATATTTAGAGAATCATTAGTTATAGGTACAAAAGAAGGGATTATTTCAGAAAAAAGATAACCTTTATCTCTATATAAGGTAGTCAAGTTTAAATTAGACATTTCAAATAAATATCCATTAAAACTTGCTCCTGGATTTATATCTAATATTGCATTAAGAGTTGAATCATTAAAAATATAATTGCCAATAAAAGAAATATCATTTATATAATATTTTTCTCCTAAGGAGATATCTAATATTAATTCATTATTTTTAGAATTAATTTTATAATTTTTTACAGAAAAATCTAAATAACCATTTGATTTATAATAAGATGATAATGTTTCTTCCATTAAATCCAACTTTTCTTGACTATAATTACCCTTCCATGGATTATACCATTTCCATACTTTAATCTCACCTAAATTTTTTATTATGTTTGTCTTATTTATTAGGGCATTGCTTTTTAAAAAATAATTTAATGACTTTATTCCTTTTTCAGTGTCTAATTTTTTATTATTAACAAATATTGATATATTTTTAATTTTTGTTTTGTTGCCAGGGTTAATAGTAAAAATTATTTTCTTACGGTTTATAATAGAAGTATTTTCAGAATTGTATATAATTTCAACATCATGAAAACCCTTTTCAAAAAAATCTTCTTTAAGTAAAAAAATTGATTCTTTAATTTTTTGACTACTTAATGTTTCACCTTTATTTAATTTCATCATTTCTTTAAGTTTTGATTTAGATTTTTTAAACTTAAATAATTGAAATTTAAAATAGTCTCCATTGAAGTCTATTTTATCAATAATTGGATACTCAATAACTTTTATGATTAAATTTTTATATCTATTATTATCTTCAATATCTATCTGAATATCTTCGAATTTATTTAATAACCATAATCGATTAATACAATTTTGAATATCTATAGCATTAATGGTTGAATTAATAGATAAACCTGAAAAATTAATTATATCTTCTTCTTCCATCTCTACATTACCTAAAACTGTAATTTTAGTAATATTTAGCTCAGTATTTTGAGCAAAAATAACAGAAAATATAATGGTGATTAAAATAATTAAATTATTTTTCATTTTTAATTGTCCCAAATCTTCTTTCTCGTAGCTGAAAATTATCTAAAGCTTCGTTTAAATTTTTTTCTTTAAAGTCTGGCCAAAATGTATCACAAAAGTAAAGTTCTGAATAAGCAGATTGCCATAATAAAAAATTACTTAATCTATTTTCTCCACCTGTTCTAATGATTAAATCAGGGTCTGGTATATCTTTTGTAAATAAGTTATTGGAAATATGACCCTCATCAATATTTGAAATTTCTATTTGACCAGCTAAAATCTTATTAGCTACTTTTTTTACTGATTCTACCAATTCTTTTCTTGCACTGTATGCTAATGCTAGATTTAGTTGCAGTCCATTATTGTCTGATGTTTCTGACATAGCAAAATCTAATTCTTTATTTATTTTGATTGATAACTGCTGTCTAAAACCAATAACATTTAATTTAATATTATTATCTTTCATTGTTTGAATTTGCTTTTTAATGGTAGATGATAGCAAAGTCATTAATGCCTTAACTTCTAGCTTAGGCCTATGTAAGTTTTCAATTGAGAGCGTATATAAAGTTAAATGTTTAATATTTAATTTTGAACAGGCTTTAGAAATCTCTAATGCTGCATTTACGCCATTTTTATGACCTATAAATCTAGGCATATTTTTCTTTTTTGCCCACCTACCATTCCCATCCATTATAATTGCTATATGTTTTGGTAGATTATTATTCATTAAATAATGTTTCTATAATTTTTTGTCCAATTTCTTCAAAACATTCTGTTACATAAGTTGTATGCTTTTGAACATAAGGAGTTCCCATATCTGTACAAATTGCTAATTCTGGTTCAACTGGAATTTTTGATAACAAAGGTACCCCTAATCTGTGGCTTTCTTCTGATCCACCTTGACCTTTGAATAAGCTAAAATCAATTGTGAATTTTCCATCTTTAATCTTATGCTCGGCATTATTAATGGATATAGACCCATCAATAAAATTACCTTCATTATTTTTTACAGATCCTTCTAATAAGAGATTAGACATATTTTCAACAACTCCAAGTATGGGAGTATTCAGCTTATTAAACATATCAGATGCTTTTTTTACATCTAATAAAGCTAAATCTTGAGGGGTTGTTACAATAATAGCTCCTGATAAAGCTATTTTTTGAACAAGGGTTAGTTGAATATCACCTGTCCCAGGAGGTAAATCGAGAAATAGTATGTCTAATTCTCCCCATTCAACTTGTTCAAAAAATTGTTGTGTCATTCTTGAAACCATAGGCCCTCTCCATATAGTTGGAGCAGATTCATTATTTAAAAAACCAAAAGACATTAATTTCATACCATCTTTTTCAATTGGAACTAAAAAATTATTTTCACTCATTTTAGGTTTTTCATGTATATTTAAAGCGGTCGGTAAGCTAGGTCCATAAATATCTAAATCTAATATTCCCACCTTAAATTTTTTAGAAAGTATAGAGGCTAAATTAACAGCAGTTGTAGATTTTCCAACGCCACCTTTACCACTTGCAATAGCAACAATATATTTTACATCTTTTAATGCTTTGATATCAGAAATAATATTAACTTTTTCTTCTGATTTATTAATTTGTATATCAATTTTAAAACTTGGAAAATTACTTTTTAATTGAGTATTAATATCATTTTTAATTGAATTAATTATTTCTTCATTAGTATTTAATTTTAATTTTAATGAAATGATATTATCTGATAAATCAATGCTCTCAATAATTCCAAAAGAAACAATATCTCTACTGTAATTTGGATAATTTATTTTTTTTAATATTTCAATTATACTATCTTTATTCATATTTATAATTTCCCATATAAATAAATGGCCATCATGAACTGATAGCCATTTATTAAAGTTAATTTTATATTTTATTTATTGATTATATTCTCTATCAAAATATTCGTAGTTAATTTTTATAAACTTTTTCCACTCATCTGGCACATCATCTTCTTCAAAAATAGCTTCAACAGGGCACTCTGGCTCGCAAGCTCCACAATCAATACATTCCTCTGGGTCAATGTATAATTGTTTACCTTCAGATTCAAAACCTTCCAATTTAGCTTCACTACCACACCCTTCTTTATCATCTGGGCCATGTATGCACTCTACAGGACACACTTCTACACAAGCTGTATCACAGGTACTCACGCATGGCTCTGCAATTATATATGGCATTTTAAACTCCTAAATTGACCTAAAAAATAATTAGATAGGCTATTAAATATTTTAACTTTGATAACAATTAAATTTAATATAAAAAATAAACTTAAATAAACACTATTTTGAATTATATTAGTCTATGATTTAAATGAGTTTTAATATATTTTTTATTTAATTATTAGATAGATGTTTTTTTTAAGTATAGATTTATTTTTTGTTTTATTTTTCGTCTAATAAATATTTTTTCATATTCTGACATTCTCCTTAAATCATATAAATGTATTTATAATAAAATAAGGGGAATTTAATGAATAAAATTTCCAAAGAGATCTATATAAATTGTAGTATTTCTAGTAATCGTATAGCAGTACTCGAAGATGAATCGTTAGTGCAATTATTTGTTGATTTTCCAAGCCACACTAAAATGGTTGGTAACATATATAATGGTATTGTTCAAAATATTATCCCAGGAATTCAAGCAGCTTTTATAGACATTAACCAAGATATTAATGCGTTCTTGCCTTTATCAGAGTTAGAGGATGAAGGACATTATAAAAATGTTTCTTTTGACGATGATAACTCAAATCAAAAAAATAAAAGTAAAAAACACGTAAAAGATTTAAAAATTGGTGATAAAATAATAGTGCAGGTTGTTAAAGAACCGTTTGGAGGGAAAGGACCTAGAATAACTACGGAAATATCAGTGCCTGGCTCATTAATAGTAGTTATACCAAACCAAAGTTATATAGGTATATCAAAAAAAATAAATGACAAATACGAAAGAAGAAGATTAAGAAAAATTATAGAAGAATTCAAACCAAAAAATGTTGGTGTCATTGTTAGGACAACTGCACAAGGTAAAAACCAAGAAATATTAGTTGATGAATTTAATGTATTATTAAAACAGTTAAAAACATGTCTCAATAAGGCTAAAAATAAAGAAGCTCCTCTATTAATTCATGAAGATGTATCAATGTCTTCAAAAGTAATTAGAGACCTTTTTAACAATCAAGTTAATAACTTATATATTGATTCCAAAAAAAGTTATAATACAATCTGTAGCCATGTTAAAAAAGTGAATCCACTGGGTTTAGATAAAATTCATTTTTATAATAAGAAACAACCTATATTTAATTTGAATAATATTGAAGAGCAAATTGCAAAATCATTAAATAAAAAGGTATGGTTAAAAAGTGGAGGCCATTTAGCAATAGACCATACAGAGGCAATGGTAGTGATTGATGTGAATAGTGGAAGGTATATAGGTAAAAGTAATCATGAAGAAAATTCCGTAAAAATAAATACTGAGGCTGCAATAGAATGCGCTAAACAGCTCCGACTTAGAGACATCGGAGGGCTAATAGTTATAGATTTTATAGATATGATGAAAGCAGAAAATAGAAAGAAAGTCTATGAACTTTTCAAAAGAGAATTAAAAAAAGATGCTGCAAAAGTAGCTACAGCAGAATTTTCAAATTTTGGGCTTTTAGAGATGACAAGGCAAAGAGTTAGACAGAATTTATTAGATACAATGAAAGAAGATTGTATAGTCTCAAATGGGACTGGGAAAATTCTAAAAAAAGAAATTGTTCTAACAAACCTAGAAAATGAAATTCGTACCTATAAATTGCAAAACAAAGATATGAAACTTGATATATTATTACATCCAGAATTAATTACTTATATTAATAAGCATGTAAAAATTTTTAAAACTAATTTTTTATGGAAAAATTTTCTTTTACTAAATCTTAAGGCAGATAAGTCAGTATATAAACATCAATTTAGAATTTATTCCCCTAGTAAAAAAACTTTTATTAATGAATAAAATATTAAATGTTGCTAATATGCTAAAGAATTAAATAAATTATCCCTCTTTAATAAGTGAGTATAAATATGTATGCAATAGTAGATATAAAAGGGAAACAGTTCAAGGTTGAAAAAGATCAAGAACTTTTAGTACCTAAAATAAATAAAGAAATCGGCTCTAAAATAGAGTTTGATAAAATATTATTAACTAATGATGATGGCGAAATTTCAACTAAATCATCATTAAAAATAACCGCAGAGGTTTTATCTCATGAAAAGGGAGATAAAGTTCTTGTATTTAAAATGAAGAGAAGAAAAGGTTACCAGAAAAAGAATGGTCACAAACAAAATTATACGAAAATAAAAATTCAAAATTTAGGGTCTGCAACAAAAAAAGTTGCGCCTAAAAAAACAGCTGCTAAAAAAACAACTACTAAAAAAGTAGTCGAAAAAAAATAAGGGGATACTATGGCACATAAAAAAGGTGTGGGAAGTACAAGAAATGGAAGAGATAGTAATCCTAAAATGCTTGGTGTTAAAAGAGGTGATGGTCAATCTGTTAATTCAGGGACGATTATTGTTCGTCAAAGAGGATGTAAAGTTCATCCTGGTGTGAATGTAAAAAAAGGTAAAGACGATACTCTGTTTGCAACAGCAAATGGAAAGGTTAAATTTTCAGACTTTAGTAAAAATGGTAAGTCTAAAAAAAGAGTCGCTGTTATATAAACCTGTATCAACTTTTTACATTTATTAAAAAATAACCCACTTAAATAAATAAATTATATATCTAGATTATTATATGAGAATTTTCTCTTATATATTAATAATCTCTAGTTTATATTTTTCACAGATAACTATTGCAGGATTTATTACTGATCAAAATACTGGAGAATCCTTAATTGGAGCAAATATTTTTGTTCCAAAAAGTGATACTGGTACCATTAGTGATAAAAATGGTTTTTATTCTTTAACTATTGAAAAAATACCCAATTCAATGATTGAAATGAATATTCAGTATCTAGGTTATAACCTAATCATTAAAAAAATAGAAATTAATAATAATGTAATAAATCAAGACTTTGAATTAGAACGCTCAAACATTGAACTTGATGAAACTGAAATTACAGGGGAGCAAGAAACTCGACAAACTGCAACCCCATATAGTAGCATTAAAATAACTCAAGCGCAATTATCTTCATTACCTACTTTAGCTGAAGCTGATATTTTTAGAACCCTTCAATCACTACCTGGAATAATGCAGCTTTCTGAATTTAGTACAGGACTAGTGATTAGAGGTGGCAATACAGATCAGAATTTAATTTTACTAGATGGTATTACAGTTTATAACCCTTCCCACCTTGGTGGCCTTTTTTCAAACTTTATTGTAGATGCTGTTAAAGA
>Ga0209091_10004969_pt1 | contig 10231 bp, 9 predicted proteins | sample ArcticOcean_MG_C_6_FD_187438 | JGI IMG/M metagenome (GOLD analysis project Ga0209091, IMG submission 187438) | Marine microbial communities from western Arctic Ocean - ArcticOcean_MG_CB8_128 (SPAdes) (version 2) | ecosystem: Environmental > Aquatic > Marine > Oceanic | place: Arctic Ocean... | reverse complement strand
AGGTCACTGGTCCGACCTCGAAGGCCACGGTGTGGCCCATGTCGACCTCGGTTTCGGAGTGGTCCGTTAGCTCGACGATCCCGTCCGATACGGCGCGTACGACGCCAGTTACCTCAAGGGGGGTGAAGAACGGAGCTGAGCGGCCACCCAGCTCCAACGTGACTGTTGCGCCAACGCCAGCCCGAGACAGTTGCGGGGCCGATTCACTGTCGATCATCGGTACGAGTGCCCGTCCGTCTATTCCGAGCCGCAGGATCGCTTCGAGAATGACGGTACTGTCCCCGCCGGATCCGCCGAGTACCGAGTCACCGGTGTCGCTGATAATGACAAGGCCTTCATCGGCCAAATTTGCATCGATTACTGTCTGGTCCACTGGCTGGCTCTCGGTACGTTGGAACTCGTGGCGCATCGACCAGGCCAGTTCGGCCATTTCGTCGGCCAGCGTCTCCGCCAGGGCTGCGTCGTCATCGGTGATGACGATCATCGCCCACCCGCCTTCGTCCGCGTCGAGCCAGCATTGCATGGGGAATGGGGAGACGCTCAGAACGCGTGGATCGCGTTCCATGTCTCTGGCCCTATCGAAGAGGGTTTTCATGGGCCCACGAGCGGTCAGGTATTGTTCTTGGTGGGTGAGCATTCGGAGTTTGCGCCACGCAGTGGTGGGCGTAACTTGTCCCTCGAACAGACGGACTCCCAGCAGCGTTAGATCGTGGGCGGTCTCGAATTGATCGTGAGGCTGGGTGCGGAATCCGACGATCACGTCGGCGTGGTCGATCATTTCTTGGGTCACGTTGGCGTGGTGGTCGAGCATCAAAGCCAAGGGCAGTGCCGGTCCAACGACGTCACGGGCGGTTCGAAGCAGGGCACCTTCTACATCATCAAGCCCCTCGGCTGACGCCGCTCCGTGAAGGAGCATTACCAACCCGTCGAGCGGACCCGCTAGCTGTAGGCCGTCGCGAACCTTGTTGTCGAAGAACTCGAACGCTTCGCTCGATAGTCGACCGCCGGACCGGGCCGCCCCGCGAATGATGGGAATGGTCTCTACATTGGCACCAGACTGTTTAATGGCGGCGAGGTACCCGCCGACTGGGCCAGCGTCTTTCAGGCGCTCGATGATCTCGTCGCCTTCGTAGATCCCAAACGACTCGAAGTCTGCCAGTGTTGTCAGCGTTGGGTTGAAGCTACTTGTTTCCTGTGTGATTTGGATTAATCCGATGCGCATAGCTGCCTATCTGTGGATTGTTTGGCAGCGTAGCGGCGCAGCCAGGGGGAATTCTCGTCGTCTATTTGGACAATAGTTGACGAGAGGATTCAGTATAAAGGCAGTCTATCGCGTGATAGTAGACAACTTGACGAGGTCTGGACTACAGTGTCGCGCACACCGAATGTGGGCCCGTGGGTTTCACAAAAGTTGCAGGAGAAGAGCATGTCCAAGGCAGATTGCGCGACCGCATCCGATTGGACGACTGCTTGTCTGGGCGCTCTTCGGCCTCGGGTCTAGAGGATTTTCTGCGATGCTAGTACGTATGAATCAGGCGGTTTCGGCCGCTATAGCTGCGGAAATGCGCGATGACCCTACTGTCGTCCTGTGGGGCGAGGACATCGGTGAGAGCGGTGGCGTGTTTAAGGCGACCGTGGGACTCTTCGAAGAATTTGGCGCCGACCGGGTGCGCGATACTCCGATATCGGAGATGGGTTTTCTTGGCGCTGCGGTAGGGGCTGCTGCCACCGGCCTGCGCCCAATTGTCGAAATCATGTTCGTAGAGTTCCTTGGCGTGGCCTTGGATCAGTTGGTGACTGAAGCCGCGATGTTCCGCTATTTGTCCGCTGGTGAATACTCGGCGGGCATCACTCTTCGAGCATCGGCAGGTGCTGGCCTTGGCTTTGGTGCCCAACATTCTCAGATGCTCGATCGGTGGGTGATCGGGTCGCCGGGTATGACGGTTGTCGTTCCGTCTAGCGCTCGCACCGCCTACGGCTTATTGCGCAGCGCGATCCGAACCGACGACCCAGTTCTTGTTCTCGAACCTCGTCAGCTTTATGGCACTCGCTCTGACTTCGAACCAGGCGATGACGCCGTACTCCCGCTCGGCAAAGCGGAGTTCATAGCGGCCGGCACTGATGTCACGTTGGTTGGTCTTGGTTCGACGGTACCCACCATAGGTGAAGCAATGGAAGGGAGTCGCTGGTCCGCTGACGCCATCGACCTTTTGACCATTGTGCCGTGGGACAGCGAGGCGGTGCTTGATTCTGTGTCTCGGACCGGCCGTCTCGTCATTGTCGAAGAAGGCCCAGAGCAGGGTGGTTGGGGTGCCGATGTCGCGGCAACCGTGGCGTCGAAAGCCTTCGACAGTCTCAAAGCTCCGATCGTTCGAATGACTACCCCTAATGTACCCATCGCATTTTCGCAGTCACTGGAAGAACGATTTCTGCCAAGTGCAACTGATGTCGCTCACGCTGTTGATGAACTGGTGTTCTCGGGGCGATGTGTCTCCCCATGGTGGGAACGAGAAGGATTGGCCACATGAGCCTTATAGGAGAGCCAAATCCGCTCGAACGGCGCGACGTGATCAAGTTTGATCGGCTGGCACGACTGGGACGCATGATCGAGATCCGGCGCGTCGAGGAAGCAATACAACAACTCTTTGCCGAAGGCGCGGTTCGAGGCACGACCCACACCGCTCAGGGCCAGGAAGCTGTTTCGGTTGCGTTGGCGGCGGCAACCGAGCCGAGCGACAGCGTCACTTGTACCTACCGGGGCCACGGTGTTGCCCTGGCGTTGGGCATGAAACCGGAGACGTTATTGGCTGAGGTACTTGGCCGATCAACGGGCGCGATCGGGGGAGTGGGTGGCTCGATGCATCTTTGCGATCGCAGCATCGGTTTGATGCCAACGTTCGCCATCGTCGGGGCCGGTATTCCTGTGGCGGTCGGTGCGGGGCTTTCTTCCAAAATTCTTGGTTCGAACGCCATTGCCGTAGCAGTATTCGGCGATGGCGCAACAAACATTGGTGCGTTCCACGAGTCAATGAATCTGGCGCGTGTGTGGGAGCTACCCGTGCTGTTCTTATGCGAGAACAACCTTTACGGCGAATACAGCAGAATCGATCGCACTACTCCGTTCGAGGACCTGCACCGGCGTGGTGGGTCCTACGATATGGACTCACGCTCGCTGGACGGGCAAGAGGTCGAGAGCTTGACTGTAGAGCTGCAACACGAGGTCGATCAGATTCGGGCGACGTCGATGCCCCGATTCGTTGAAGTCAAGACGTATCGGTTTGCTGGACACTCGCGATCGGACCCAGCGACATACCGTCCCGAGGGCGAGCTCGACAAATGGCTGAAACGCGACCCGATAGCTCTCGCATCAGCGGCCGTGATCGCTGACGGGCTGCTTGATGAAGGGGCTGTGGAGGCACTCGACAAGCAGGTGTCCGAGCGAGTAACGGAGGCCGTAGGGGTCGCTGTGGCCAGCCCCGAACCCGCCTTGAAATCAATGTTTGAAAATGTGAAAGCCGACTCATGAGTACAACACATCATCGCCTCAAAATTCCCTACCTCGGTGACGGCATTGAGGAAGCGCTTGTTGTTGAGTGGGTGACCGCTGTTGCTTCCTGGGTCGACGAAGGCGCAGGGCTTGTCGTCGTACAAGCCGACAAGGTTGATGTCGAAGTTCCCTCGGCCGTGGCTGGCATCCTCGTTGAGCAGTTGGTCGACGCCGGCGCTACTGCCGCTGTCGGCGAACCATTCTGCATAATCGAGTCACAGTGAGCAGGCCTTCAACCAACGAGTCCTCGCCGCCGTCTACTGGTTGCATCGTCGTCACCGGGGCTGCAAGCGGTATTGGAAGCGCCGTCGTCGACGTGGTTCTTAAACGCCGGCCTGACGTTCGGGTCGGAGCACTCGACATTGATGGCGATGCGCTGACCGCCCTGCATGATGCGCACCGGGACCGCGTAGATATTGCGATGTGTGACGTGTCAGATCGTGCCGCAATAGGCGCGTCAGTCGAAGAAATCGCTGGCGGGCTACCGATTGTTGGGCTGGTCACTGCTGCCGGCAAGCTTCACAACCGCGCCAGCATCGATCTTGATCAGGACGATTGGCACGGCATGCTAGGGGTGCACCTTGATGGCACCTTGTGGGCGGCCCAGGCAGCGGCTCGTTCGATGATGGCCCATGGCCGTGGTGGTGCCATCGTGAATTTCTGTTCGGTTGCTATGGATTTTGGTTGGCCGCGACGACTCCCATACTCGGTGGCTAAGGCTGGTGTAGCGGCTCTAACGCGTACGCTGGCCGTGGAGTGGGCCGAAGAAGGCATTCGTGTCAACGCTGTGTCGCCCGGATACGTCGATACACCGATGATCCACAATGCGGCCGCGGCGGGTCTGCTCGATATAGACGTCAAAGCTCAGGGTCATGCGCTAGGACGGTTGGCTCAGCCAGCCGAAATTGCCGAGGTTGTTGAATTCTTGTTGTCGGACCGATCGTCGTTCGTTACCGGTGAAGTGGCACGGGTCGATGGCGGATTCTCGACGGTGAAGTAGTCCCGGCCAATGAGGAGGCAAGGTGTCTAAATACGTTGTACGAAATATCGATGTCATGGTGCAGGAGGCGGTCAGCGCACTCGACTTGGGTGGTACCGCCAGCCTGCCGCTTATCGATGGCCGAATTGTCGCGGTATTCGCGAGCCCCGAAGATTTTACTTCGGCCGCTATGGCCATGGGGATTAGCGCATTGCCCGCGGGTTACTCAACACCCGCGCACAGCCATCCCGCCGAAGAGTTCGCCATGATCATCAGCGGTTATGGCTCGATCACCATCGATGGTGAGGTCATTGCTGTCACGCCGGGAGATATTGTGGTTACGCCCCCCGACACGGTGCATGTGACCACTTCGCACGCCGATTCGCAACTCGTGGTGTACTGGTCATACGGTCCGGCGGGTAGCGAACAACGATGGCTCGCAGCCAGAGGAGAACAGTAATGGGACGTACCGGAATATCGTCTAATCGATCATGGTCAAACGTTGCCTATTCGCGAGCCTTGCGGGTCGGCGACCTCATCGAAGTTGCTGGCACGACCTCAAGCGCTCCAAACGGCGAAATCCTCCACCCCGGTGACATGTACGGGCAAGCTAGTGAAATTTGCGGCATCATCCAGCGCGCCATCGAAGAACTCGGTGGCAGCATCGACGACGTAGTGCGCACTCGCGTATTCGTCACCGACATCTCGCAATGGGAAGCCGCGGGCCGCGCCCACTTCGAAGCATTTGGCCATATGGCCTTTCCGCCAGCAAGCGCGTTCTACGGGATCAAAGAACTGCTCCACCCAGACCTTCTCATTGAGGTCGAAGCCACCGCGATTGTGGGCTCTTCGTAACTGACTCGCTTCGACACTGCGGGGCGGCGAGAAGTTGGTGGCCACCGGGTGACTGATCGGAGCGGGTGATTTACGCCGGCGGATATGGGCCCGAATATCCCAGAGCGATAGAGGTGGTCTGGCTCGCTGTTGTGAGGGCGGCCTGGATTGAGTGCACGTTCTCTTTGAACCGGGCCGCGGGTAGCGCGGCGGCATAGGCCCCGATTGGTTGTCCATCGATGCCAATGATGGGTGTCGCTACACACGAGATACCGACTTCTGATTCTTCGCGGTCCAGGGCAAAACCCTGTTGACGGATCTCTTCGAACCGGTCGATTAACGTGTCCCAATCGGTGATTGTATTCTCGGTGAGCGCTTCGAGGTAGTGGTCGTCAAAATAGTCGTCGATGGTGTTGGGATCGCTGAAGGCAAGGAAGGCCTTAGATGATGCCCGAGCGTGGGGGTATGCCGAGTATCCGACGGTCGACTTGCCGACCCTGAGGCGTCGGGTTCCCTCATACGATGCGACAATGGTAACTGCCGAAGCCGAAGCAATGGATGCGTAAACGGTCTCGTCGGTGAGGCGGTGCAACTCCTGTAGTTGATCGACAATCACCTGCGGTGTAGCGGACTGGGCCTCGTAGTGATCGATGAGAAACGCGATCCGGGACCCGAGTTGGTACCGACCTCCTGGCAGGCGGTGCACATACCCGCTGGTCTGCAGGGTCCGCAGTATCTGATAGATGGTTCCGGGCTTGATGTCTACTGCGACGCCGATGGACTTGGCGGTTCCTAGGCCATCGGCGCGGGCGATTTCCTCAAGCACGCGGATGCCCCGGTCGAGTGTAAGGAGCGCACCACGCGAAGGTGAACGGCTAGTTTGCATCTTCCACTATTTCGTCGGCTTAGACGCCGGATGGCGTTGGATCGGTCTAGAAGCCGGGGGTCCCGGCTTACGATTGACTTCCGATATGTTATCGTCTGCTCACGATAACCGGTATTGTCGGCATGCTTCGGTTCGAGATCCTGTGGGTCTGGAAACGAGGCAAGCGTGTCTGGTCGCCAGTTATAGATCTTGAATAACCCCACCCGCAAAGGTAACGATGAAACTCGCCTCAGTGTTGACTCCACTTTCCGACGAAAACTTGACATTGGCGGCACAGACGGGCGTGGAACAGGTGGTTGTTCGCTATCCGGGACCCAATCTGGCGCTGCTTGACGAAGTCCAGACCCGAATCGAGTCGTTCGGAATGCGAATCGGGGTCGTGGAAGGAGACCTACCGATCGAAAACATCAAGCTCGGCCGCGATGATGGGACCGAGATGGAGCAGATGAAGGCGCTTGTCCGGCATCTCGGCGCTAGTGACATTCCTCTGATCTGTTACAACTTCATGGCCGGAACCGACTGGATTCGCACGACTGTTGACGCCCCAGAGCGTGGCGGGGCCAAGGTCACGGGGTTTGATCTCAATCACCTTGACAGTGCTCGGATCCCGGGCCGTGAACCATTTCGCACAACACTCGAGCCGGGCGCTAAGGGCGATCAACTCTGGACCAATCTCGAAGCGTTTTTGACGGAGATCCTTCCCGTCGCCGAGGATGCAGGGGTGGTTCTGGCTATGCACCCTGACGATCCACCTCTCCCATCTTTGTTAGGCAACGAGCGGGTAATGCACTGTGTTGATGGGTTTGTGCGATTGGTGAACTTGGTCCCATCGTCATCCAATGCGATCGCATTCTGTCAGGGCACGTTCTCGGAGATGGGTATCGATATACCCAGTGCCATCAGACAACTGGGTGGCCACATTGCGTATGTGCACTTTCGTGATGTCAACGGTACAGCCGAGTGCTTCACTGAGACTTGGCAAGATACCGGACAGACCGACATGGTCGAGGCCATGCGCGCTTACCGCGATATCGGATTCGATGGACCGATTCGTCCCGATCACGTACCCCAGCTAGTGGGCGAGGACGATGGAGAACCCGGCTACACGATGCTTGGTCGCCTGTTCGCCTATGGGTATATTCGTGGCCTCATGGATGCCACTGAGGCCTGAGCTAGGGCCATTAGTCAAGTCGAGAACAGCTGCTAAGCCTGGGTGGTAGGGCGTTTTCGAACGCATCTTTCCGTCGGGCTCGTCCGCCGCCTTGACGTAGATTTCAGCTAGTGAATCGAGTGTTTCATTGTTGTGATACGGTTCCTAAGGGTGTGCGATCACCTAACCCGCGCATCCTGTGAGGCACGCCATGTTCGATTTGTTAATCCGCAATGCCAGTCTGATTGACGGCACGGGAGCCGACGCATGGTCAGGTGATATTGCAATTGAGGACGGCCGCATCGTCGCTATCGGCGAGATCTCCGCCGAGGCTGCCGCCGTTCGAACAATCGATGCTGCGGGCCGAGCCGTTTGTCCAGGGTTCATCGACATCCACACCCACTCGGACCTCACCCTCATCGCTGACGGCACCGGTGAAAGTAAGCTTCGTCAAGGTGTGACAACCGAAGTCGTCGGTAACTGTTCGTTTGCAGCGTTCCCGATCGAACCAGAACGACTCGATCTCCACGCCGACCACCTTGCCCGGGCCACTGCCCCAATTACCCCGTGGTGGACCGATTTTGACGGCTATGCCGCGGCGTTGGAGGAGGAGGGGTTGGCGATCAACGTCGCCCCGCTGGCCGGACACGGCACGCTGCGCGTGGCAGCAATGGGCGTCGACAAACGGCAAGCAACTCCCGAAGAACTGAGACGCATGGAAACCGATCTGGATCTGGCGTTGGAGCAGGGTGCTTTCGGTATGAGCACCGGGCTTACCCATGTGCCCAGCTCGTACGGAGACTTCGACGAGGTGGCAGCTTTGGCAAGAGTTCTGGCGGCCCGCGGTGCGTTGTATGCCACCCATGCGCGCTCAGTCGCGCCCGACGAACGTGCTTCAGTGGCCGAGGCGATCGACATCGGAAGGCAGACGGGCGTAACCGTTGAGTTTAGTCATCTGGCCATCAATCGGCCCGACCGCTGGGGGAACGGAGCCGAACTTCTCGCTTTGTTTGATGAGGCCCGCGACGAAGGGATCGACATCTTCTTCGACGTTTACCCTTATGCCGCGTCGTCGTCCTCGTTGACTCAGTACCTCCCGCCCTGGTTGCAAGCCGGCGGCACCCAAGCAATGTGCGACAGACTCGCCATCCCCGAGCAACGCCAGCGAGCCATCGACGACATGGGCGAGGGCTGGTTCGGAGGGATTCCGTGGCTATGGGACCGGTTTGTGGTCAGTAGTTGCCCGGATGGCTATGGCCTTGCGAAGTCACTCGAAGAACTCTCGGTCGACGAGGGGGTCGAACCGTATGAGTTAACGCTGCAACTGTGCGAACGTTACGGCAACAAGTTACGGGTGGTGCTGTTTTATCGTGACGAGGAGGACGTAGCGAAGTTTCTGGCCCATCCATTGTCGGTCATTGGTTCCGATGGCAATGCAATCCCGCTCGATCAGCCCACGCACCCCCGCGCTTTCGGAACGTTCCCCCGTGTTCTCGGCTTGTATGCCCGCGAAAAAGGTGTCCTCGAAATGACCGACGCGGTACGAAAGATGACGGGCGAGCCAGCTCGACGCCTAGGCCTTACCGATCGCGGCACCCTTGCCGTTGGCACTGCGGCAGACATTGTGATCTTCGACCCTGTGACTGTGATCGACAATTCCGAATTCGGCCAAAGCGCCGATCGACCAACTGGCATCGATGTGGTGATCGTCGCGGGCGTTGTCATGGTCGACCACGGAGACATTGCTTCTGAACGACCCGGCCAAGTTCTGCGCCGGGTCTAGCCCACAGGCCTCGACAAGTCGACATCCATATTTAGCAAAGGAAATTTATGCGCGTTGCAACACTTGGCTTCCACCACGAATCGAATACATTCGCACCGGTACCAGCCAGCTTGGAGCAGTTCTTGGCGAGCGGGCCCGATGAAGGTGATGGCATCATTGCCAAGTACGCCGAATCACAGGCCACGCTGGCTGGCTATATCGAAGCTGCGGACGCGGATGCTGATGTAGAACTTGTTCCGTTGCTGTTCTTTGACCTAACCCCGATGGGAACGATCACTGCTGAGGCTCTGGAGACCATCACCGGTCGGTTACTCATGGCGCTGGACGATGCTGGACCCTGGGATGCCGTGTTGTTGGGCCTCCACGGTGCCGCCGCCTCCGAGGTGCACCGCGATGCTGATGGCGAAATTCTCGAGCGTGTGCGCCAACTCGTGGGTAGCAGTGTTGCCATTGGGGTTACCTATGACATGCACGCGAATGTCTCTAGCCGCATGATCGACTGCGCCGATGTAGTCAACACCTACATGACCAATCCGCACCTCGATCCTCGCCTTCGTGCTCGTCAATGCGCCGATATGGTTTTTGGTGTTGTGCGCGGTGAAATCAACCCCGTGATGGCACTCGAAAAACCTCCGTTGTCAGTCAATATTTTGTGTCAAGGTACGAGCGACTCACCGATGAAAGAGCTGGTAGAGAAGGCGGCGGAGGCCGCTACACGGCCCGGCGTACTGTCGGTCAGCATTGCTGAAGGCTTTCCGTACGCGGATGTCGAAGAGATGGGTATGGCGTTCCTGGCGGTGACCGATGGCGACGAGAAGTTGGCCGCCGATATTGCGCGGGAGTTGGCCCAGGCCGCTTGGGACGTCCGCTTGGACCTTGAAGGGGACGGCGTCGACATAGACGAAGCTCTTCAGCGAGCGGCACAGGCCACCGCCCATCCGGTGGTGCTGCTCGACGTCGGTGACAACGTCGGTGGTGGCGGTCCCGGCGACTCCACCCATGTGTTGGCAGCGGCGCAGCGGCTTGGGGTTCGTGGCCTGTTCCACTCGGTG
>Ga0209091_10004965_pt1 | contig 10235 bp, 10 predicted proteins | sample ArcticOcean_MG_C_6_FD_187438 | JGI IMG/M metagenome (GOLD analysis project Ga0209091, IMG submission 187438) | Marine microbial communities from western Arctic Ocean - ArcticOcean_MG_CB8_128 (SPAdes) (version 2) | ecosystem: Environmental > Aquatic > Marine > Oceanic | place: Arctic Ocean... | reverse complement strand
GCCGTCTACGGCTCCGGAAATAGTCGACGATTTTATTCAGCAACTTAGTCGATTGGTGCGGGTGACCCATCGGCAGCAACCCATTGAGCCACTTTTGTTGGACAGTGAGGTCCGCGTTATAAAGCAAAACTTACGCCTGATGCTAGAGCAGGCGCAGAGTGCTGTAATGGCTGAAGAGCCCGCGGTCTATAGTGTTAGTTTAGATAAGGCCGAGCGCTGGGTGATGCAGCATTTTCACTTAGATGAGAATGCACAGGTTATTCTGCAGCGACTCACTAGCCTCAAGGGGAGGGAAATCGTCCAGCAACTGCCGCAGATTAATGGTTCGTTGGCGGCGATAGAGACCTTCGTGGCATTGCGACAGGCTCAACTGTCTCAAACTCAGAGGTCTGGAGTCAAATAATGAGAAAACTGCTGCTTATCTTTGTACTGGCACTTTTCGTGGGTGCCGCTGGCATTTGGCAATTACAGCAGGGTAGCGGTTATATCCTAATCAGTTTCTCTAACAGCAGTATTGAGATGAGTCTCTGGACTGGAATAGCGCTTTATCTCTTGTTTACGGGCCTGCTAGTTTGGTTATTACTGTTAGTTCGATGGCTTTCGGGTGCCGGCGGGTTCCGTCAGTGGTGGCGCTCTAGACGCGGTGCCAGGCAGGCCAGTATAACCATGCAGGGCTTGCTGTTGTATGCTGAACACGATTGGCAGAAGGCGTCACAGCTGCTGTCTCAGGCAGCGGACAAGTCTGTCATGCCTGAGGTCAATCTGCTTTTTGCGGCAAGGGCTGCGGCGGACAACGATGACATTAGAAGCGCTCAGCAATTGTTGGCGCGACTCAAGCTCAGCTATCCAAAATCTGGTGTTGCTGCCGATAAGATGCTGGCTGAGTTGCTAGTTGTTGAAGAGCGTTTTGACGAGGCATTGCAGCTGCTAAAAGTGCTCTATGCAAACAAGCCTGCAGACCGGGCAATACTGCGACTGCTTTCGGATATCTACTATCTAACGGAAGACTGGTCCTCGTTAGAAAAAATACTACGTGATCTAAAGCACTATGGTGCACTCAATAAGGCTGCGGTCGGCAATTTAGAAATGGAAGTCTATTCTAATCTTGTCGCGGCATTTATCGCTGATCCAGAATTAAGTGAGTTAGCCCAGCAGGCTCAGCTGCAGGGACTGTGGGACAGAGTACCCAGGGGCTTGCGCAAGGCTCCGGAGATTATTTGTGTTTACGCCGATGCCCTAGGGCAGGTCAATGAGACAGGCATTGTGCAGCCTTTATTGATCAAGGCCTTAAATAACGAGTGGCATCCTGAACTGGTCGAACGCTTTGGTCTATTGGCCGGAGCCGCGCCAGAGAAACAGCTGATATTGGCGGAAAAGTGGCTGCTTAGTCATCCCGATGACGCAGACTTACTTTTGGCTCTGGGCCGAATATGCAGGGGTTTAGAGTTTTATGGCAAGGCCCGGGATTATTTAGTTGCAGCAGTGGGATTAAATAGCTGTCCTCAGACCTATCTAGAATTGGCCGAGTTGCTTGGCACTATGGGTGATGAGGAAGGGAGTGTAGAGATGTATCGCAATGGGCTATTGGTTGGTCTGGCGCTTGAAGTCTAGAGTCGTTTCTTTTTTAGATCTCGGATTAAAAATCTCGCCGGATGCATTGCCAGGCGCAGTTCCCTCTCTAAAGGCGGTATCTCAGCAGCGATATCCGCTGCGAGCAGCTCAGCTGTAAGTGGCGCGTAACAGAGTCCTCGAGACCCCATGCCGCAGTGCACATACAGATTGGGTTGGTAACTGCCCATTATAGGTATGACTTTGCGGGCATCGCGTCGCAGAGGATCATAGTCTTCCATGAGAGCCGGCAGGTCTGGCACGGCGCCGACAATGGGCAGATAGTCTTTGGTGGTGCAGCGATAGTTGGCGCGACCATCCATGTTGGTGGTGTCCTGAGGACCCAGTGCCAAGCCTAGTCCGGCATCGGTGGCGGCCATTTGCGCCACGTTGGCCTGATGATCGGCTTCTCTTAGATCGGTGGAAAACAGCCCTTTATTATAGCTCGCGCCGGAGCTATGGCTGCCACGGGCTGCAGGTGTTATATAGCCTTCGCCACAGATAACTGTTTTCAGATCTAGGCTCGATATGCTGGCTGCTAGGTGGCTCGTCTGGCCGCGAAGCTGAGTTACAGGTAAAAAACGGGTCTGCTCGAACTGTTCACAGCCATAGGCATTAGCGACGACGAGGATTTCAGTTTTAACCACTGTTTGGCCTTTGTTATTCAGTAGCTGCCATTGACCGTCCTGCTGCCTTAATTGCTCAATATCAGCGCTGATAAGGGGAATATTGTCTCGCTCCAACAGCTGCTGACAAATCGTCGCGGGTGGCAGCCAGCCCAGCTGGGGGAAAAACAACCCGAGCTCTGATTGCATTGCGATACCACTGACCGTGCAGAGACCCTCCCTATCAAGGAGCTGTACCAATGAATGTTGGTTAGCGAAACGCTCTGCAATATCAATAAAGTCCTGCTGTACTTTGGGATTTTCTGGCACCACCAAAACGCCGCACTGTTCACCATAACCCGCTTCCCAAAAAGTTTTGTAATAGCGGCTTGCGAGCATCATGGCTGCGAGATTTATGCGCGGCAGGGGCTCGTCTCGCACGGACAGCTTTGGATAAATGATAGCCTGACCATTACCCGAAGCCTCTTGGCCCGCAATGGCATGGCGGTCGACCATCGTGACCCTGTAGCCGCGTTTATGCAGTGCCGCGGCGGCCGTGCAGCCAGCGATACCGGCGCCTAAAATGGCCACGGTTTTTCTACATTGGGTCGGTTTGATTTTGTTCAGATGCCAGGGGCTGGAAGTGATGGAGCCGGTCGCGCAATTGGCTGTCTGAGAGAGAGTGGTATCTGTCCCGGAAAGCGACGCAATAGTCTGCTCTAGTTGTTCGTCAACACTTTGTATAAACCATGCATCCACCGGCTTTGTGTTGTGCTTAGCCAAGCTTAGATCATTACTCTGAGCAATAGCCCTAAATAGGGTGTTTGCATCGCCAAACATGATGCAGAGATTGATTCGGCCATTGAATAGTTCGAGGTGATGAACGCCGTTGACCGTGGCTGGATACTGGGCTAGAAGCTCTTTGGATAGGCCGCTGTACTGTGGCCAGTCGGCGAGTTTTATGGCTAGTTCAGACTTGCAGCGGGGACTCTCGTTGGCTGAAATGACTTGCAGCCGCCATGGTGATACCTCAGGAACTGTCTTTAGCCAAAGATCGCAGGCTGCCAAGACATTAACGCCGGAGCCAAAATTAGTGTCAGCGATAGTAAACAGGCCGCCCTGAGGGCCTAGAGACTGCCATCTTTTGGCTAAATTATTTTGTTTAATGACATTTTTGGGGGGATCTATCACTTTGATCCTAGGCCAAATTCCATCACAATCTGGTCGCACCATTGGCTGATAAAATCCTCGGTAAGGTCCAGTTGATTCTCATCATCCAGAGGAAGGCCAACGAAGAATTTTTCATCCTCAGTCAACGCCTTCGACTGTTCAAAGGTATAGCCTTGATTAGGCCAGGCACCCACGATGGATGCGCCCTGATTAACCACCTTAGCCCAGAGATAGCCAAGCGCGTCCTGAAACCATTCCGGATAGCCAATTTGGTCGCCCAAACCATAGATCGCGGCCTTGGCATGATTGAGATCCAAGCTGTCAATCTCACCCCAATGGGTTTCCCAGTCCTCCTGTAGCTCGCCATAGTCCCATGTCGGAATGCCCAAAATAAGATAGTTGTAGTCGGCCATAAGGCTAATGGGATCAGAGGCAATGTTGTGCATAGTGACCACGTCAGACTCGAATATACCATTGATGTGGTTGCGGATTTTCTCGCCGGCCATCTCGGTGTAGCAGGTAGAGCTGCCGTAAAATAAACCAATTCTTAGGTTCATAGAATGCTGGCTGTATTAAAGCCCAGTTGACGCCAGGCCTCGTATGTGACGATAGAGACAGTGTTGGAAAGATTAATGCTGCGGCTTTCGAGTTGCATTGGCAGCCGCAGTACGTTGGCAGGGCCGACTTCCATGCGAATATTCTCAGGCAGGCCGCGAGTTTCGGGGCCAAATAAGAGCGCATCGCCGGCCTGATAGGTGACTGCCGAATAACAGACCGTTCCCTTAGTGCTCAGGGCATAGACCGTTTTAGGCTTAGCCTTGATTAAATAGGCGGCCCAGTCTGCATGCACCTGTAAGTTTTGAAACTCAAGGTAATCTAAACCAGCACGGCGCAATTTTTTATCATCCAAATCAAACCCTAACGGTTGAATTAGATGTAAATGAAAACCTGTGTTGGCACAGAGGCGGATAATATTTCCGGTATTCGGTGGGATCTCCGGTTGGTACAAAACAATATCTAGCATCTTAAATATCTACAACCTCGACCATAAGGTCGTCTGATAGGCTCTCGAGTAACCGCATTAAATCGTCCTGAGATAGTGCTTCGGGCAACTGGATATAAGCTTGGGCGTGGAACATGATACCTGCGGACATTGGTGCGCTGGCACAGAAGGTTTCAAGGGATTTAAGGTTAACATTATTACTGGACAGTAATGCCGCGATCTCATTGACAATGCCGGGCCTGTCGTTAGCGGTAATGTCGATGCAAGTGTCAATCATATGCTGATCATGGCTGGAAGTGCTGTTTTCGATTCTAATGGAAATACCCTGCTGATTTAACGCGGCTAGGGCCTCTTGCAGCGGGAGGCTGTTTTGGCTTGCCACTTCGATAAGCAGGATTCCGGCAAATTTTCCGGCAAGTCGATTCATACGGCTTTCCATCCAGTTACCAGTGTGAGCTGAAACGGTTTGCGAGATGCTTTCGACAATGCCGGGTCGGTCTTCCGCTAGGACAGTCACTACCAGATGGTCGATCATTGATTTAACCTCGAGAACAGATTTTATGTGACGTTATTATGGCACTAATTCATGACACTGTTATAGTTTGCGGTAAATCAAATAAGGGAGTGGCATGTTATGAAAAATACAATATTAAATGGATTCCATCTATTTTTAATACTCTGTGTATCCTTTGTTGCACTGACAGCTCAGGCCGAGCGAGACGTGTCTCGCGATCAATTTCGCCACCCAATCGCAACCATTGAGTTTTTTGGTTTAACTGCTGAGATGGATGTAATCGAAATCACTCCAGGAGGTGGTTGGTATACCGAGATTTTGGCCGACTATGTGAAAGGAACGCTGTTTGCAGCGCATTTCAATCCCGCCTCAAAAGCTGCGTATTATCTCAACTCACTGAAAGCCTTTGAAGAAAAAATTGCAGCTAATCCAGCACTGTATGGCAACGTTGAAATGCACATCTTTGATGCCTCAGCTAACTTACTGACGACAGCGGACAATAGTGCTGACGCCTTAGTGACCTTTCGCAACGTTCACAATTGGTTGCGTTCGGGCAATGAAGCCAAGGCCTTTGAATTGTTTTATAAAACCCTCAAACCCGGCGGCGTCTTTGGTGTCGTTGAGCATCGCGCGGTGCCGGGCACGGCGCGTGCGGTTATGCTAAGTAGTGGGTATATGACTAGGGATTACGTTGTTGAATTGGCTGAGCGCGCGGGCTTTGTGCTGGAGGCTAGCGCTGAGATCAATGCCAACCCAAATGATAGCGCAGATCATCCCAAAGGCGTTTGGACTTTGCCTCCGAATCTCAGACTGGGCGAGCAGGACCGCGCAAAATACTTGGCCATTGGTGAGAGTGATCGCATGACCCTCCGTTTTAGGAAGCCTAAAGCATGATTGAAATACCTCTGGATCGACTCAGCCCTGAGGTTTTGAGAGGGGTTATTGAAGAGTTTATACTGCGCGAGGGCACGGATTACGGTGTTCAGGAAAGTAGTCTGGACAATAAGATTGCACAGGTGCGCCGTCAGTTAGGTCGCGGTGATGTATTGATTACCTTTGATCCAGTGACTGAAAACTGCACGTTGTTGACTAAACATCAGTTTAAGTGCTTTGTTGCTGAGCAGGTGGCTAAAGAGACAACGGAGTCCATCGAAGACTATAGTCAAAATCAGGGCAGCCCTTAGTGCCCAAGGTGCAGTCATTAAATGCTCGCGCGCTGTTTGGCTCTTGGCTAGGCCAGCTTGAGGTGGCGCCGCAGATCCTAGTGGGGTTCAGTGGCGGTTTGGATTCGACGGTGCTGCTGAAGTTACTTTGCGAAGCTGTCCCAGTCGAACGCCTATGTGCAGTTCATGTTAACCACGGTCTGTCGGATAATGCAGACCAGTGGCAGGTGCACGCTGAGGCCGTCTGTAGCTCGCTGGGGGTTGAGTTGCATTGTGAAACCGTCACTGTGGTAGTTGCGGGTGAGGGACTTGAAGCCGCGGCTCGTGAAGCGCGATACGGCGTATTTGAGCGCCTAATAGAAGAAGATGGACTGTTACTGCTCGGCCATCATGCTGATGATCAGGTTGAGACCGTACTCTACAACCTGTTGCGAGGTTCAGGGACTAGAGGGCTGTCGGGTATTCCTGCCTCCCGACCGATTGCCAAGGGCCAAATAATGAGACCGCTGCTGTTATGGCAAAAATCGGCTCTAAAAGCCTATGCTGAGCAGCAGAAATTGATCTGGATTGAAGACGAAAGCAACGGCGAAAGCACCTTTGACCGCAATTATTTGCGCAATCAGGTGATTCCAGAGATTGCAGCGCGATGGCCGGATCATGCGCAGCGAATTGTTCACTCAGCGCGGCTCAATCAGGAAACCGCAGGGCTTCTGGTGGCGCTGGCCGAGGAGGATCTGAAGAGGTTAGATCCGGTGCTGGAGCGGGGCGGTTGGTCGCTGTGTTTGGCCGCGTTTGTAACGCTGTCACTGGCGCGGCAGAAGAATATCCTCCGTCAATGGCCCGGGTTGTATGATTTACCGCTGCCAAGTCACAAAATAATCGACGAAATCATTTCCTCGTTGGTGCCGGCCCGAGAGGATGCATCGCCAAAGGTTAAGTGTCAGGGTATGCGGTGGGGGCGTTTCCGTAATCGACTCTATTTATTGCGCCACGAAGTCCCGTTTGACACAGATAATACACGTTTGACCTGGCAGCTTGATCGACCGATGCTTCTGGCGGATGGAAGCCGCTTAATGGGCGCGAAAACTCTTGGTCAAGGTCTTTACTTGACCCCTGGCCAGTCGCTCATGGTGGGCACCCGTCAGGGTGGGGAGCGTTGTCAGCCAGCGGGCCGGCAGCATTCCAATAGTTTAAAGAAATTACTTCAGGAGTTTAACCTGGAGCCCTGGTGGCGAGACAGAATACCGCTTCTATACAGGGGCGAAAGCATTGTTGCCGTCGGCGATTTGTGGGTTTGTGAGGGCCATCAGGCGGAGCCGGATCATGAGGGTGTAACGATTCACTGGCAGCTGAATCCTTTATAAAGTCTTCGCAGATCTTAGTAGAATCAGTAAGACCTTTCTGTTAACCTACTAACCCATCTTATACAGGGTGGGCCTCGACCAGATTCATGGTCAAAAGACCCTTCTAAAACTGAATTTTTTCATTCTCCATTTGATCTTCACAGGGTCTTTATGACGCGTTTTATCTTTGTTACTGGCGGTGTAGTTTCCTCACTGGGTAAGGGCATTTCGGCAGCTTCACTGGGCGCTGTGCTCGAGGCTCGAGGTTTGAGCGTCACTATTCTTAAGCTCGACCCCTATCTCAATGTAGATCCGGGAACCATGAGCCCTTATCAGCACGGGGAGGTGTATGTTACTCAAGACGGTGCCGAGACTGATCTGGATCTAGGTCACTATGAGCGCTTCTTGCGTTCCAAAATGACTCAGAATAATAATTTCACGACCGGTCAGGTATACGAGACGATATTACGTCGCGAGCGCCGTGGCGACTACCTTGGTGGCACGGTTCAGGTAATTCCCCATGTTACCGATGAAATTAAGCGTCGTGTTTATGCGGGGGCTGGCGATCATGATATTGCAGTGGTCGAAATTGGCGGCACTGTGGGTGATATTGAATCTCAACCCTTCCTTGAAGCCGTCCGTCAGATGCGCGGAGAGTTGGGTTTCAAGCAGTCATTGTTGATTCATCTGACACTGGTGCCCTATATCGCCTCAGCAGGCGAGACCAAAACTAAGCCCACTCAACATTCGGTTAAAGAAATGCGGTCACTGGGCTTGCAGCCCGATGTGTTGCTCTGCCGATCAGAAGTCGCGATCGACGAAGATCAACGTAAGAAGATTTCCCTGTTTACCAACGTTGAGTTACGTGCCGTTATTCCCGTGATGGACGCGCCGACGATCTATCAGGTGCCGCGTATGTTGCATGATTGGGGCCTTGATGCGTTTGTTATCGATCGGTTTCATCTAGACTGTCCAGAGGCCGATCTCTCTGAATGGGATGGGGTTGTAGAAAACCAGCTAAACTCCGAAGGTCAGGTCACCATCGCTATGGTGGGTAAGTATATGGAACTGTTGGACGCCTACAAGTCACTGACTGAGGCGTTAATTCACGCCGGCATCCACAATAAAACCAAGGTAAGAATCCGCTATATCGATTCGGAGTTGCTGGAATCCAATCATGACCTCATTGAGGGTGCGGATGCAATTTTGGTGCCGGGAGGCTTTGGCATCAGGGGTACGGAAGGTAAAATTTATGCTTGCAAAACTGCCCGTGAGAAAAACATTCCCTATTTAGGGATCTGTTTGGGAATGCAGATTGCCGTGATTGAGTATGCGCGGAACATCTGTGGGTTGGCAGGCGCTAACAGCACCGAATTCAACCCAGACACCGATTATCCTGTAATAGGACTTATCTCTGAGTGGATCGATGCTGCAGGCAATAAAGAGATGCGTACGCTCAACTCGGATCTGGGTGGCACTATGCGTCTGGGTTCGCAGGTATGTCATCTGCAGCCTAACTCGCGGGCGCATGATATTTATGGCGCCGAGCAGATTGAAGAGCGCCATCGCCACCGTTTTGAGGTAAACAATAATTATTTGCCGCAGTTAAAAGAAGCTGGGCTTGTGGTTGGCGGGCTCTCTGCGGATAAGACATTAGTTGAAACCGTTGAACTACCCGATCATCCATGGTTCTTTGCTAGCCAGTTCCACCCGGAATTTAACTCCACGCCGAGAGATGGCCATCCACTGTTCCAGGGATTTGTCGCTGCAGCAACGGCCTATCAAACGGCGCAGCCAGGACATTAAATATGGGCTCGATAACAATTAACGTGGCGGATATAGGGGTAAGTAATGAAGCCCCGATGGTATTGTTTGGTGGCATGAATGTACTAGAGTCGCGCGATATGGCCATGCAAATTGCCGAGGCATACGTTCGTGTGACTGAAAAGCTTGGTATTCCCTACGTCTTTAAGGCCTCGTTTGACAAGGCTAATCGCTCGTCTATTCACTCCTTTCGTGGCCCGGGTATTGACGAGGGGCTAAAGATTTTCCAAGAGATAAAAAGTACCTTTAATATCCCTTTAATTACCGATGTCCACGAAATTAATCAGGCTATACCCGTGGCCGAAGTCTGTGATGTGATTCAGCTGCCGGCATTTCTAGCGCGACAGACAGATCTGGTCAAAGCTATGGCTGAAACTGGCGCGGTGATCAACGTCAAAAAACCGCAGTTTTTAAGTCCCAGCCAGATGGGTAATATCGTGGATAAATTTCGCGAATGTGGTAATGAAAAAATCATGCTTTGTGAGCGCGGGGCCTGTATGGGCTATGACAATCTTGTAGTGGATATGCTAGGTTTTAGAACCATGAAAGAAGTCAGTGGTGGTCTGCCGTTAATCTTTGATGTGACCCATGCATTGCAATGTCGTGACCCCGGGGGAGATGCCTCAGGTGGGCGTCGTCATCAGTTGGCCGAGCTGGGTCGTGCGGGTATTGCTGTAGGTATCGCCGGGCTATTTTTAGAGGCACACCCGCATCCGGATAAAGCGAAATGCGACGGCCCCAGTGCGCTGCCGCTTGATAAGCTGGAGCCATTTTTAACGCAAATGAAAGCGTTTGACGATTTAATAAAATCTCAGCCTGACATACAGATCCTGTAATTCGGAGGCTGGGGTGTCGGCGATTCTTTGTATACTTAAGATTCATTCTATTGGAGAACCAATTACATGAGTAATATTTCAGATATTCGTGCTTTTGAGATTTTAGACTCGCGCGGAAACCCCACAGTGCAGGCAGATGTAACCCTAGATAATGGTATTGTCGGAACAG
>Ga0209091_10004962_pt1 | contig 10237 bp, 7 predicted proteins | sample ArcticOcean_MG_C_6_FD_187438 | JGI IMG/M metagenome (GOLD analysis project Ga0209091, IMG submission 187438) | Marine microbial communities from western Arctic Ocean - ArcticOcean_MG_CB8_128 (SPAdes) (version 2) | ecosystem: Environmental > Aquatic > Marine > Oceanic | place: Arctic Ocean... | reverse complement strand
GAATAAAAACCATGGATTTAGCGCTCAAATTGTGGGTGGAGTTCTTGAGGGGTCAGCCAGTGGGTGAATCGATACCATGTCCAAATCACCAGAAAGCAGCTCGTTTTTCAGAAAGTGGGCAATGCGCCAATATTGGCGTATGCAGCAATCTCAAGCAGTTGTAGGACTCCTGCTATGGGGTACAACAATCACACTTTTGGTGTGGCCGTATATTTCTTGGAGATTTACCCAGAGCTGTGACTCCGGGTTATGCTTTTCAGACAGCATTCTCGGAATACCAAGCACCTATGCTGGACTTTCAGCAATCTTTTTCTCCGTTATGTTTGCAGTACTGGCAATAGGCTTCCTTTACGACCAAGTGTTCTCATTGTGGACAGAATGGCGAAGCGTAGACATGGAGCGCAACCCGTTTGTGACGTATGCGCTTTCCCCAAACTGGGCCATGATGATTGCTTTACAGGCTGAAACACTTAAGCAATCAAGCCCCGATAATGAAGCACTTGTGAAGCAAGCAGATTGGTATCTCAACTGGTGTGAACACTACACGGAAGGTGAAATGTTTGCCCGAGCAGTTCAACGCTGGGACAAAGATATGGGCGAGACCCCTACGTTCTGGTTTACCACAGATGAGGCAATGCAGAGGGCACGTGAAACTTCATTTGAAGATGAAGCTTGAAGTCAAAACTCCCACGACCGCTACTTGAAAACCTCAAAACGAAACTAACCGTTTTTTGGTATGCCTACAACACCATTTTTTGAGAGTGCAGAGGGCAGGATTCGAACCTGCGAACTCATAGAGACTGGGACCTCATCCCAGCGCCGTTGACCAAGCTTGGCAACCCCTGCTTCAACCGACCCTTAGAACGCGCGTATATCAATTCCGCGACATGCCTCCAAGCCATGAGTACACAATTCGGAATGACAGTAATGTTGAGAAAGCGGACGGTTTAAGGATGAATGCAGGTGGTAGCAAAGCATCAACAGGTGATTTCATGCGCTGGCTCCTCCTCACTCTTATCATGCTTCTCGCCCCACTCGGCGGTTGTTTTGGAGAAAACCCAGTGGAAATTGAGGAACAATTGACTGTAGGCGATGTAACGAATGCAACCCGTGGCCAATACATGATACTCGAGGTTGATTCAAGTGTCGATTGGACATTTAACCGGTCGGATGGACTTTTCTATGTAGATGAATTTGGCGTTCTTAGAGATTCAATGATGGCAACGTTTTCTTCGGAAAAGAAATCTTTACAACTTCTCATACTCGACACCGAAAGAGATTCAGTCGACATTTCCATTACTGCGGGGAATGAACTTTGGAATACGACCCTTACCCTTCAAGACAGTGACGAATATATGCTGGTTGACGGCAGGCGCGCCTACGAAACAATCGACATGCTCACATCCTCCTACAACAATCGATGGTGCGGAAGTGCTTCGGTTCACGAAGGCGGCTCTTCCTACGAGGCTGCAGCTGAAGCAATGGCCGATGAGATGTGGGAGATGGGATTCGATTTTGTCGAAGTCACACGGTATGATGATGACCCAGACCAACTCAATGTCGTAGGATATAACTGGGGTAGAGTCAATCCCGATGAATACATCGTGATTGGTGGACATTTCGACGTCGCCTATGTCTTCACTCCACCCGGTGGCGGTACATCAGAAGGGGCGAATGACGACACCTCCGGCTCGACCGTTTCACTCGAAATGGCCCAAGCACTTGCATCGACTGAATTTGATCATACGGTTGTTGCAGCACTTTGGTCGTGTGAAGAAGAAGGCCTCCTTGGGTCTCAAGCATACGTCGATCACTTGCCTGAAAACGTGACTGTTAAAGCATACATGAATTTCGATATGGTTTCTCTTAATTATCCAATAATCCCCCTCTCAGAGCCATTGATTGGCCCCGGTGGTGAAATATTTTCAGCATCAAAATATGAATGGCAAATCAGTATTGCAGGGGCCAGTGACAGCAACATGGAATTGATGCATGATTGGGTTGGAACAATCATAGAGGACGACCTTTTCTATCAGCCAACCGAAGGGAATCCAATTAACTGGCAGATTGCAGAGTCTTGTGCTTCTGACCATTGTTCTTTCTTTTCTGCCGACTATCCGACCTTTAATTTCTTCAGTCCAGGCGGGGAAATTTCTTTCTGGCAAGAGTGGCATTCACCATCAGACACGCTTGCTTTCATGACAGCAAAAGCAGGAGGGCAGGCAGGTATGTCGAGCGGCTTTAACAGCCTTGTTTGGTCTTCACTCGACTTATTTGTCCGAATTGATAATTCCAATTCTTCTTTCCAAGGCCGTTGGTATGACGCTCCAGCCGCTTGAGTTCAAGACGGCATCCGGCCACGTAGACGCAACCACGTCTCACTCCCAAACATCAATGCATACAGTGAGGCAAGCCACAAGGTTGGCCGATTCCATTGCTTTAGGAATTCGATAGAATCACTCGACTCACCCCCACCGAGCATCAGCAGGATACAGAGCCAAGCCATGGTTGTACCATGAAGAATCCAACGTAAACTTGACATAATTTCTGTTGAATTTGAACGCATTTCAGTGATTTCCACTTCCGTTAGAACAGCAGTGACGCCAACTAATTTGTCCAGCGCTGAACCACCATTCCATCGAATCCGGCCAAGCCGGAACCGATTAAGAATTTCAATGCCCGTGAACAGGGTAATCCATACCACGACAACTTCGAGCAACGGTTCTGCACCGAGTAAATCCAGCGAGCCCCAAGTCGACCATACAAGTAAGCCCCACAACCAACCAACAAGAATCAATTGAAACGTCCGAGCAAACCGAGTTAATCGCTGTAATAATTCAGCATCATGAGAAAGCAAGTGTTCGAGAGTGATAACCAAGCCAGTAATGCCGGATAGGCCAACTGAAGTGAGGAGCCACCACCAGTCTAAATCACCATCGCGCCAAGCGAACATGAGTGCAATCAATGTCCAAGCCAAGGTAATAACCGAGGCTACATTCACCGTTGCTTGCATTGTGTAGAGCGGGTCTCGCCCATCTTTGAGAACGGCTAAGCCACCCATCAATCGAATTTCAAAGGCCGAATCATCAACGATGCCATGTGCAGCCGCAGTCATACCTCCAGCAGCCTTGAGCCGAGCATTACCGACGATACTTTCCGCATCACCAAGCGCCCATTCTTCATCAACACCCTTCGTGTTCCAGGATGAACCACGACTTGCAGCATGTGCGGCGCCCGTGCCCCTGTTTTTGGTGTTTCCAGAAGATCGAGTTTTCGCCCAAGCACGAATTTCCTCTGACATAATGTCCTCGACTTGGTCTTCATTGAGGGGCGCACCGTGATCAGTGTAGAGCCATCTGCATTGAATTGGCACCGGGGCAGGGTCGACATCAGGAGCGACCATTTGAAATTGACCAGCATCCAGTGTTGGGAGCTGAGCAACCAAATCTTGGTCCCCACCACTCTCCTTCAATAAGTGCCGGACCTTGTCGATATCTTGTGGTTGGGTGAATCTACCAATGAAGGTGGTGTTGGCTTGCGCCAAGATTTTATAATCAACATCGCTAACATTTTGCGTCGCCAAGACGCATGCTACACCGTATTTTCGTGCCTGTTTGAAAATCAGTTTAATCAAATCCTTTGCGGGAGGGTTTCGAGGATGAGGCGGTAAATAGGGCGCTACTTCATCCATAAAAAATAATAATTTTATTTCATCATCAGCAGGTTGCTGTGTCAACATCCAATCATATAATTCACGTGAGAGTTCTTGAACGAAATATTGCTTTTGTGCTTCATCTTGAATCGTGTTAAGATATACGATGTTAAGGGGGATTTTCCCTGGGATTGCCGGTTTAACAAAAGCATCGATGTCGATGGGGACGCCGTTCGAGAACAGCAATTGATTGACCCCAGAAGAATACGCCGAGAGCCGACGAGCAAGATCATTCCGAGTTGCTTTTGTGAGGCGTTCTTCAAAATCTGTTAGTCGGTGTTGAACCATCACCTCTTCCCATGGTGGTGGCTCGATTTTGTCTTCACCTTCCTCAGCTTCATAGAAACATTCAGGATAGAGTTTGCGAGTAAATTCGAGGTTCGGCTCTCGTACAACTCGAGCTAATGCTTGGAAATCACCAACGTCCAAACCGTGCTTTGTTCCCTGGACAAGAATTTCGTAGAGAAACGGTTTGACGACCTTGCCTTGAGCCTTTTCGACATCATACCCCGCAAGGCTGGTAAATCCGGCAGCAACCATATCCCATGCAGTAATTGCCTCCTCGGTATCAAGATCAGATGGTGGGGCGCGAAAGGGGTCGATACACAATGGCAATCCTTTGCTGCGCAAGGGAGTCCATATCCGAACTTCACACATATCCATCAGTTTCTTAGCCCGTGCAACATCACCACCCTGACTTTCAAGATCGACAGGATTGATACCAAGTGCCAGTCGCGCTAAATCTCCTTGTGGGTCAATGATGAGTGAAGGGATTTTTGCCAATGCAGCCTCTTCGATGAGGGCTTTTGCCATCACGGTTTTTCCCGAACCTGTTGAACCCAACATTGCAGCGTGACGTGCTAAGACCATTGGTTTGATGTCAATGGGCTCCCCAGTATCTCTTCTCGTGCCAAGATACATGCCCTTAGGTTTGAATTTTTTTTTCTTGGTTTTGACCGCCGAAACAGATTCATCTGTAACAGTTTGCTCGGGCAAAAGAATATCACCGACCAAATCAGCTAAACTCCTCTCGTCAGAGGCACCGGTGACTTCATCGAAACCATCGATTCCAGACACCATGTGTGGGGCAAACCAGTTGGAGGTCTTGAAGGGCGCGCTGAACGGAGCGATATAGAAGCAGACTCAAGGAGGTCCAGCGATTCGCCGAACCATGGAGCGAATCCCAATGGCCCGGCCTTCATGGGACGAAGAAATGCGTTCAGCGGCGATGGAAACACTTGATTCTAAACAATGGGTCAAAGGAGCGCAAGGGGCAGCTTTCGGCAAAGCCTTCGCCGAACATTGTGGGGCGTTGAGTGCAACCCCTTGCCAGAACGGTTCCTCAGCACTCTGGGCAGCGTTGAGAATTGCGAACATTGGGCCAGGCGACGAGGTCATCGTCCCTTCATTTACCTTTATTTCATCCACAACATGCATTCTTTTGGTTGGAGCTACACCCGTTTTTGTTGATATTGAGCCTGATTACTATTGCCTAGATGTCACTAAAGTCAAAGCGGTAATTACACCGAAGACCAAAGCGGTTATCGGCGTTCATTTATTTGGCCAACCCTATGACCAAGGGCTCGTTACGCTTTGTCAAAATCACAATTTAGTTTTGATCGAGGATGCAGCTCAAGCACACGGGGCGGAACAAAAATTCTCCAACGGAACGATTCGAAAGGCGGGTGCAATGGGCGATATCGGTTGTTTCTCTTTTTTCCCTTCCAAGAATATGGCAGTTGGCGGCGAAGGAGGAATGCTCACTACGACCCACTCCGACTATCAGGATAAAATTGTAGGAATTACCAACCACGGCCGCAGCCCTGACCTTGAAGCAATACAACTTGGAAGCAACCTCAGGATGTCTGAAGTTTCAGCCTCCATCGGACTTGTCCAACTTTCAAACCTCGATGCCTGGGTCGAACTTCGTCGCCAGAACGCAGCTTTATTCACTCAAGCATTAACCAATCACACGACCCTTCATGCGCCAACAGTACGGCCTAATTCGACCCATGCTTGGCACCAATACTGCGTTCGGACTGAAGACCCCGATGCATTTGTAACCCATCTTGACGAACAAGGTATTGATGCACGTCGTTATTACACAACGCCTTGCCACCAGCAATACATCTACAAGAACCATGTCCAATTCACTCAGCGACTTGAAAATACACACGCAGCATCGAATTCATTAGTTGCAATTCCCGTTATGCATGAACTTCTTGAGGTTGAAAAACAACGAATCGTTACAGCACTACGAAGTTACGATGATTCATTCAATGCCTTTGTGAGCGAGAGTTGAGTTCGACCATTGGTGAAGCCCAGTTATTTCCGTGCTGAGCCATTCAGGCAACATTACCTCAGAGCCAATATTTGGTAATTCAATTTCTGCAAGAACTAAGCCAGCAAGACTGCCTTCAAATTCATCCACTTCCCAAACCATGCCATCTTCACCCTTCCAATGATATCTTTTTTTAGCAATAGATGGGTGGTGCTTCGAACTGATAATTTCTTCTGCCTTTTGGCGAGAGATGTTCCATTCAAGTTCAGTCGCAGAGGCGTGGGTCCGCTTCCCCTTCAAGGTCAAAGTAACAGAATCTTGAGTAAACCGGATACGCGAAGTCCAATCTTCAGTTGCTTCAAAGAGTGTTTTTTCTTCATCATTCATTTGAATTAATTCCAATACACCCGCATATCCCAAATCGTTCCCATTCTTTTTGAAAAGTGAAGAATCGAGGTAATATTGAGTGATTTTAGAACAATGCTCACACACCCTCCATGGGTGAGAATCCCCCCCATCGACGAAAAACCGTCGTTCAATTTCCACATACCCACTCATTCTTTCAGCTCCATTTTCTTCACTTGAACGGTGATAACAAACGCCCCTTGTCGGTGAAGTATATTTCACCTACTACGGAGGAATCCTCTTTCTAATTTGTCAAATCATTGAACCAAGTTCTTGAAAACCTACCCGCCTATGTAATCACATGAACGGATGTTGGAGTATCCGATTTCTCCTTGTTGTATCTCTTGCCTCGGTGCTTTTTGGCTTTGCCACACTCGATGAGGGGCAGGCTGATGCTGTAACAGATGCACCTGTGGATGAAAATGATTTCCCAGGGGTGGAAAGTGCTGACGAATCTGACCAAGAGAGTGAAGAAACAGCCGAACTCGATAGCCCTCCAATGGAGGCCAAGAATCCTGAATCCACAGAAGGTGCACCTGAGGACGATTCATCAATTGGCTTCATCGGTTTTGGTACGGGCCTGATTACCCTTCTCTTTTTGAGTTCGGCTTTTTCAGAAGCCATTAAAATTGCAATTCTAATGGCAATTGTTACGCCACTTATCGCTAAGAAATCGAATCGAGACGGCCTTAACCGGGGGAGAATTTTGGGATTCATCGAAGCAAATGCAGGAATTCATTTCTCCGCACTAAGAGATGCACTTCAACTTGCCAATGGAGTCACGGCCCACCATTTACAAATGCTAGAAACACAAGGCTCCATCATTTCATGGAGAGCCGGTAAACTCAGAAGATATGCGGCTGCAAACATCCAACCTGATCAAATACATGCCCTCAGCCAACCGATTGTTGGTACACGCCTCGCCATTTTACAAACACTTGCAGACGCAGGTGCCCTTGGAATGTCAAACAAAGAAATAGGAACGAAATTACAACTCTCGCGACAATTACTTTCACATCATATGATTCAATTAAATACCAACCAACTTATTGAAAAAACCGATGCAAAAAAACGCTCTCCGTGGAGATTAACAGCAACTGGAACAGAAACACTGAACAGAAAAGTTTCGCCAGCATAAGGTAAAATCACTTTACCAATTCCTTCATATCAGCGTGCAAGGTGGTGGGGTTATGAAAGAACACAAAACACTGGCGGTCTTCCTTGTTTCTCTTTTCCTCATGTCCGGCTGTTTAGGTGCAGTTGACTCAGAAATGGAAATGCCAGATGTCGAACTTCCAGATGATTGGTCATCGGTTGTTCAACGCAGCGCTGCAAGCCCTCAACTATCTCAGTATACAGATTGTGATGATTTGGAGACATCTCTTAAATCCTCAATTGCAGAAGAATACAGAATCCAACTCTTACAGGCTGTAGAAGAAGAATACTACTACGGCGGCGGAATGTGGGCGGAAGACGACATGGTTATGGCCGACAGTGCTGAAAGTGCCACAAGCACCTCTTCCACACCGACTACAAAACGCCAAGAAGGTACCGACTTTTCAGGAACCAACAACCAAGAGCAAGGTGTTGATGAAGCAGATTTCGTCAAAACCGACGGCCATTTCATTTACTTTTTGAACGGCAATAAACTTGAGATCTTTGGCGTACCTGAATTTGGTGAACTGACTCACCTTTCGACAACAGGAATCGAAGGTACTCCTCAAGCAATGATGCTTGATGGTGACCGACTGGTCGTCATTTCTACTGTTTCACCTTGGAACATTCCTCGAACAAACGCACTCTCTTCTGTGATGGACTGGGATGAAGGCTACGGCTCATGGCGCACCTCATCACTCACAAAATTCACGGTTTTAGACATCACGAACCGCTCCTTGCCAGTCGATGGAAAGGAATTGTATCTTGAAGGATACTACATGACTGCACGAGAAGTTAACGCAACTGTTCGAACCGTGACGCATGCTTGGCTTGATATTCCTGGCGTTCAAAGTTGGTTGGATTTACCATCGGGCTACTGGTCACTGGACTATGATGACCCCATCCGCCGAGAAGTTCGAGAAAAAGTTGCTTACCAGACCATGCTTGAAAATCAAAAATCACTGAACACACTCGCCCTTGAAGATATCCTTCCAAAAGTGTACGAGCGTTCCGATGGACGAATTACAGTTCACACCATGAACGATGAACAATGCGCTAATTTCATCGCTCCCGAAGACGGATTCAATCGAGGATTCAACAGTATTTTCACCTTTGATTTGTCATCCGAAGATTTTGAATTTCAAGCCGATCACATCGTTGGAAACTATCCACTCGTCTATGCTTCTGCCGACGTCCTTATTCTTACGGAAAATGCTTGGGACTGGTGGTGGTTCTGGGGCAATGATAACATGGCTGAAGCAACCAATATCCATACCTTTGATATTTCACAAGCAGGCGATACAACCTACACTGGCTCAGGGCGTGTGAACGGAACAATTCTCAACCAATTCTCTTTATCGGAACATGAAGGAATTGTTCGAGTGGCCGTCACATCAGGGCAATGGGCCCGTTGGTGGATGGAGAATCCTGAACCAATGAGTTCCAGTGTTGTGACCTTCACCCGAGGTGTCGATGTCCAAACCGACCAGCAAATCCTCACTGAAGTTGGCCGAGTTGACAACATTGCACCCGAGGAGCGAATTTGGAGTGCACGCTTTGATGGAGACCGGTGCTACCTTGTCACGTTCCGTCAAATTGACCCTCTTTGGGTCATCGATATGTCAGATGAGACCAACCCAACGATACTCGGAGAACTCGAAGTGCCCGGAGTATCAACCTACATTCATCCGCTTTCTAGAGACCATTTGTTGACCATTGGCATGGGCCCACGCGATGCAGATGGGACTGGACTTGATTGGTCAAGCACCCGTCTATCTCTGTTCAACATCACCGACCCGACCGCTCCAGCAGTTGACGATCATCTCACCCTCATTCCTGTTGCAGACCCTGCAGACACTGCATGGGTGTGGTCTTATTCCGAAGCCTCGTATGAGCACAAAGCATTCCAATATTGGGCACCAAAAGGGCTATTGGCGATTCCACTTTCAACCTACAGATACCAAAGTTGGACAGATTCCAACGGCGGATATTATTGGAATTACCAATATGTTTCCAAGCTGATTCTCGTAAACGTATCTGAAGAAACGGGCAATCTTTCCGTGCATGGGACAGTCGACCACTCTGATTTATATGACCGCGATGATAATCAAAATTGGTGGAATGGATTCAACATCCGCCGTTCAATCTTCATGGGTGATTTCGTCTATGCAATTTCCTCAGCAGGCGTAACAGCAACCAATCTTACAACCATGGATGAAAGCGCAAGTGTCGAACTCAGTTATGGAGATCCTTACAATTCCTATTACTTTGACGACACAGTCGATTCCGACGGCAGTGCAACCACGGCAAGTAGTGAAAAATCTACAGATTCAGATGGTGATGAAGAAAGAGATTCGCCAGATGCTGACGGTAGTGGCTCTGAACCTGCCCGTGATTGATTCTGAGCAAGATGGGGATTTGTTTTACAGTGGTCCTTTCAAAGGGTAGCGTTGTATATGACCCTTAGCAAATCCTGGTACACATTCTGCACTCACTTATCAACACAAACATATCATTTTTTAAACATACGAATGAGCAAATATGGGATCGTCATTATCATTCCAAATGCTGCAAAAGGAAGGAGAATCAATCCTTCATAGCAGCCATAGCCACTGCATCGTATCTCCGATTGAATACCCCAAAGTACGACACAAGTCCAATAAATGGAGATGATTTTGCCGAAA
>Ga0209091_10004960_pt1 | contig 10238 bp, 11 predicted proteins | sample ArcticOcean_MG_C_6_FD_187438 | JGI IMG/M metagenome (GOLD analysis project Ga0209091, IMG submission 187438) | Marine microbial communities from western Arctic Ocean - ArcticOcean_MG_CB8_128 (SPAdes) (version 2) | ecosystem: Environmental > Aquatic > Marine > Oceanic | place: Arctic Ocean... | reverse complement strand
CAATAATGCAAAGAGTGAAATAGAAGATTTAATCATTAAGCTTTATAAGTTAAACCCAGTTTATATAAAAAAGAACGAGAAATTTAATAGTGTTTCAGGCGTAATAATTGATGTATTTAAAGTAATTGATGTTAAAAAAATAGATACTACAGGACAAGAAAATATTGATTTAATACTACAAGGTTTTGAAGAAGATTTTAGTGGTGATAGAATATATTTTATTACTAAAGGTTTGTACGGGATGATTTATGCATCATATAATTATAAAGATAAGTTTTATTTAACTGATCAGAAATTAAGCTCAAAAAAGCTTATGAATACTGCTACTAATCTTGAAACTCTAGTTTGGAGATTAAGCAATACTAAAGTAAATAATATGCTTTTAATAAAAACAAATAATACTGACGGCCAAAAGATGAATTTAAGTTTTGAGCGTCTATTTGGAAAACTAATTAATAACCAAGAAAATATGGCGAGAATAATATCTTCGCAAGAAGGAAGAATGATTCAAAGTGCCGCAAAGAAAATAGTCTCTACTATATTTTTACCTATAGGCTTTTAGATGAAAAAAATATTAATTATTTATTATAGTAAGAATGGCGCTATCGAGAAAATGTCTGAGAAAATATCTAGAGGCATTAATTCTGTAGAAAACTCAGAAGCTGTAATCAGAACTTTACCTGATATTAAAGATAATACTGCTGCTATTGCGAATAAGAATAATATTCTATATGCAACAAATGAAGATTTAGCGAATTGTGATGGCCTTATACTTGGCTCACCAACTTACTTTGGCAATATGGCAGCCCCTATGAAATTCTTTTTGGACGGCACTTCTGCAGAGTGGTTTAATAATACACTGTCAGGAAAGCCAGCTGGCGTATTCACCTCTTCTTCAAGTATGCATGGGGGCCAAGAGACTACATTAATTACTATGCTGATTCCTTTATTGCATCATGGGATGATTATATCAGGGATTCCATATAGTGAGAAAGAACTGCACGACACACGCACTGGGGGAAGTCCCTATGGTCCTACTCACTTTTCTGGTGACAAAGAAAATAGCTTATCCACTCATGAGATAAAATTATGCACTTCATTTGGATCGAGGGTTGCGAATATCGCAAAAAAATTATGAATAAATTAGTAACATATGAGTACATAACCTATATATCTTTGGTGATAATGATAGTAATCATAGCTTCGTGGAACGCTTTAATAAATCCATCTGAAAATATACCTCGAATACTTCCAACAATAATATACAACTTACCCCTATTAGTTTTAATGCATAAATTAAAGTCAAATAAATTCGGAACCTACATAATGACTTCGTACGTAATGCTATTATATTTTGTAGCAGGAATAGGAAGTATAGCAAGCGAACATACAATTTATTTAGGTGTGGTTATATCTATCCTTAGTCTTGTAATATTTATTAGCTCAATCCTATACGTAAGAGAGAAAAACAAAGCATTAGTCAAAAATACTACTTAGGCTTTTAATGCTAATTTTTTTGTTAGTAGATAGAGATTGGTATCCAACCTTATGAATAATTTTTATTAAAGAAACGAGATCTCTATCTTTTCTATTTAATAGATAACGACAAACATCTAAAGAAATATTATATTCTTTCTCATGAATAATTTTATTTAAAATTTTTTCTTTTAAATGATCACCAGGATTATTAATTCTGTAAACTAGCCCCCAGGACAGCCTTGAATGCAAATCTTTTAAATTTATCTTATTTAAAACTAAGCTAGAAGATGAGGTATAGATTATCTTTTTAGAATTATCTAAAGCCTTATTAATCATTTTAAAAAAACTATACTCCCAGTCTTTGATTCCAAATATACAGTCAATATCATCGATACATATCAAATCATAATCACAAAAATTATTAATAATGTCTGGGTCAAATAACCTATAATCCTTCATTGGAAGATAAATACATTTTTTCTCAATACTTGAAAAATGATTATTAGCCGAATATAAGAGGTGTGACTTCCCTGTGAATTTTCCACCCCATATATATATCTGATTATTTTTGTTAGAAAAAATATTTTTTATACCTTCAGAAATCTGCGTATTTAAATCACTATCTGAATAATAATTTTCAAAAGTCTGTTTTATGTTTTGTTGATAAGGTAGAATTAATTGATTCATATTTGCGATGTGTGTTTAATATTTTTATATGAGAAACTTTTTCTATAATTATATATATATTCTACTGCACTAAAGACTGTTGTTAATACTACTGCATTAATAATGTCTTTCATATAATTTAAGTTCACAATATTAGCTAGAAAAAGTATGCAGAAAAGTACTAAAGTAAACTGCACAAAAGTATTTATCTTGCTTAAAAAAATTGGATTTACAGCTTGCTGATTATTGTTATGATTCAATGCAGTTCCTGTAATTATAATTATATCTCTTAGGATAGTTATATAAAAAATATAGCCTGGGAGCAAATCTATGTAGAACAACATATAAAATGACGTATTAATCATGATTTTATCTGCTATAGCATCAATATATCCTCCTACTACTGAATCACATTTTAAATATCTTGCTAAAATACCGTCAATAACATCCGTAGCCCCCATAATTAAAAATATTAATATAGCAATATAATAAGATTTATTGAATACTAAAAGAATAAATACTGGTATTAATAAAATTCTTAATCCACTTATTATATTTGGTATATAATTCATACATACATCTTAATAAATAATAAATTAAATTAATACATTCTTGAGAAAAAAATAAATGCTAAATAAAAAAAGTACAAATAATCAAAAGGTTACATACAAAAAAGCAGGTGTTTCTATTGAAAATGCAGACAAATTAATAGAAAAAATCAAGCCCATAGCTAAAAAAACATGCGATTCTAACGTAATAGGTAGCATTGGTGGCTTTGGAGCAATGTATGACTTATCAAAATTGAGATACAAGAACCCTGTTCTTATATCTGGAACTGATGGTGTAGGAACAAAATTAAAATTAGCTATAAAACTAAAAAAACTAGAGTGGATAGGAATAGATTTAGTGGCAATGTGTGTAAATGATATAATCTCCCAAGGAGCTAAACCACTGTTTTTTTTAGATTACTATGCAACAGGCAAGCTTAATGAAAAAAGGTGTTTTGATGTTATTAAAGGAATAGCGAATGGTTGTAAGCAAAGTAAAATGTCTTTAATAGGTGGTGAGACAGCAGAAATGCCAAAGCTTTATAAGAGTGGTGATTTTGATATTGCTGGATTCTGTGTAGGAATAGCAGAAAAGAAAAAATTACTACCAAAAAAAAATATTAACAAACAAGATTGCATTATTGGGATAAAATCAAGTGGGCTTCACTCAAACGGCTATTCATTAGTAAATCATATGCTAGATCAAAAAAAGATACGCTTAAATGATAAAATTGGCAGTCAGACTTTAGGATCGCTTCTAATCAAACCAACAAAAATATATACAGAAATATTAAGTATTAATTCTTTTGATAAAATAAAAGCTATAGCACATATTACTGGGGGAGGATTGACAGAAAATATCCCACGTATCCTTCCTAAAAATATAAATGGATTAATAGATTTTAAAAAGATTAATATGCCAAAAGTTTTTTCATATATTCAGGATCGAGGTAGTATTGATAATCAAGAGATGCTAAAAGTATTAAATTGCGGAATAGGTATGACTTTAGTAGTAAATAAAAAAGATGCTCAATCTATAATAAATGATCTGAAAAAGATAAAATTAAACTCAAGCATTATAGGAAATATTATTGAAGGCAAAGGGAAATCACGCATAGAGTACATTAATATATAATTATGATAACTGTAAGCATACTTTTTTCAGGCAGAGGCTCAAATGCAGAATCAATAATTAAATCTATTTACGATAAAAAATTAAATTTTAATATAAAAAAAGTTGTGTGTAATAATATTGATGCTCTCGGAATCTCAAGTTTAAAAAAATACAACATTGAGGTTTCTGTGATTAATAAAAAATCTTATGCAGATAAAAATGTTTATGATAAAGATCTTGAGAGAATATTAGATCCAAATAATAATGAAATTCTTCTACTGTGTGGTTACATGAGTAAAATTCCTGAGCACATAATTAATTCATACAGAGGAAATGTTATTAACATTCATCCATCGTTACTTCCTAAGTACAAAGGTCTTAATACCCATAGTCAGGTAATTTTAAATAAAGATCAATACCATGGTTGCTCTACTCATTACGTGACAAATAATATTGATTGTGGTCCTGTGATAGCGCAATATACTATTCCCATTGCAAGTAATGAAAATGCTTCGCAAATCGAAAAAAAATTATTAGGTTTTGAGCATATATTATTTTTTAAAACACTCAAAATGCTTGAGAATAATTATATAACTCTAGTTGAAAATAAAATATTTTATAAAGGCACCCTATTGTTGAAACCCATAAATTTTAATTAAAGTTTTTTATGGTCTAAACACGGGAAGTTTTTTCTAAGATTTTTTAGAGAATTTATATTTATAGTTGAAATAATTACACCAGATTTATTTTTTATAATATCTAAAGTTTCGCCCCATGGGTTTACAATCATAGAGTGCCCATAAGTTTCTCTTCCGCTAACATGGTAACCACCTTGTGCGCTTGAAGCAAAATATATAAGATTCTCTATAGCTCTTGCTTTAATTAGATGCTCCCAATGAGCTTTTCCTGTAAAAGATGTAAAAGCTGCCGGCATACAGACAAGGTCTATATTTTGACTAGAAAGCCTTCTAAATAGCTCAGGGAACCTTAAGTCATAGCATACTGCTAAACCAATTCTGCAAAAAGGCGTATCAACGTAAGCTATAGAATCACCGTCTAGGAAATAATCTGACTCTCTATATTTCTCATTTGTTTCAACTATATTGACATCAAATAAATGGATTTTATTGTATGAGGACACTATATCCCCGAAGTTATTAAATACTATACAGCAAGAATAAACTTTATCTACTTTGTTTGATGCTATAGGGATGGTTCCAGCTACAATCCAAATATTATGTTTCCTTGCTTCATTAGATATGTAGTCTTGTATTCTCCCACTTCCTAAATTCTCTTTTATATCTAAGTACAAAGAGTCGTCCTCACAGATCATAGCAAAATTTTCAGGGAGCACGACAATGTTAGCGCCTAATTCTTTTGATTTTTTTATATATTTACTTACTACCATTAAATTTGCTTCTATATTAGGTCCTGAGGCAATTTGAATACATGATATTTTAAAATTTTTCACTTAAAAAGATCCTCAATGCCATCTAATGCATTATTTTTTTTATCAAGAACATTAATGATAGGATTACTCCAAGGACCTGTCACTGTATATTTTACCTTAACAAGGTTATTAATATCTTTACCAAAAGCCTTTGCTAATTTTTCTACAGCAAAAGTTGCTGCGGCAGTAATAGGACCTCCTAACAAAGCTATCACAGGAAGAGCTTCGCCAAATTCTGGACTTGCTACAACTCTCATATCATACGTTTCGTCAATAATATTAGTAGTACCAACCGCTAAAATTTCTGCTGATGGGCCTTTAACTAATAAATTTGTTGTAAAAATATTACCGCTATCAATTCTAAAATCACCATCTAAAGAATTAAAGTAAAATCCATTTTTAGTCACATCATCAAAATCTAAAGATAATCTCTTAGATAAAAGATCTATATTAAATAAACCAAATATCCTAGACACTCTATTTCCAACCTTCTTTAATCTACCCTCCATCATATTGACCGAAAACTTGCCATAAACTTTATTAAGTTCAAAATCCAATAAATGACCTTGCCAATTAATGTTAAAATCACTAGAAGTTGATGAATCTCTTAAACTATGTTTATAGTTCCAATAATTCAATAAGTTTTCTACGTTAGGAGAATTTATATGAATATTAAAAGAGGAAATATTATTAAACTCTATTTTGCCATTAGCAAGAATATTGACTTCATTTGAATCAACAGATATATCATTAAAAATAAAATATTTTTTAGAATTAAAACCGTTTATAGATAGACTATTAAACGTTAAATCATTAAAAATAAGCTCATCAAAATCAATATTAATTTTATTGATATATTGCAAGTAATCAGTAGACTTACTTTTGTCTCTTATGAGCTTCCATTTATTTATATCTAATTCGCTTATTTTACCAAGGACATCTATTCCATTATCTGGAATTTTAACTGTATCTCCGGAAAAATTAATATAACCATTCAAGGATTTTAAAGATTTTATTTCTGCACGAATATTTTTATATAAGACGCTGATATTGCTAAACTCTTTATCCGCATAGTCTATTTCAACACGAATCATTGAATTTATATTTTTTTCTTTCTTAAAAGGCTGTGGAAAACTTATAGTTGTGCCATTTAAAGTTGATTTAGCTTCAACATGAATTGCTTTTGTTTTGCTACCAAAACCAGGGATATTTATTTTATAGTCCCAGCTAGAATTACCTGAAATTTTATTTTTAAAAATTGCATTACTAATGAAATTTTTATTTTCAATTTTCTGAGTACCAAAAAGGGTGAAATCTCCATTATTTAATGTATCTAAGTTCATAGAAACACCATTACCATTAAAGGTTGCAGTTAAAGGACTACTTTGCTCTGTAAAGAACTTTTCATTTTTATAGTACAAATAACCACTTATTTTACTAATATTATTTTCAGTATTAAAATTAAAACTTACATTTTCTAATTTTATCTTACTCTTAAGATTGATTTTTTTACCTTTTAGCGGGATTTTTATTTGAAAATCTGTTTTTGTTATACCATGAAGCTCTGATAAATTTTTTCTACTAATATTTGTAAGTGAGCCTGAGTTAGAGTATTTAAACAAATTATCTACGGGGCCCATCAATTCGCCGCTTATATTTATTTCTGTATCCAATACATTCTTAATTTCTAATTTAGAATTGCTGACGGTAGTATCTAGCACTTTAAAATCTTGAGGATAAAAATATGCATTTTTTTTATTAAAATATGCGTAACCAGAAACTTGCTCAAATGGAATCCACCCTTTTCTATACTCTACATCTAAATCTGTAATTGGGAAAATAGCAAACGATATTCCTGATAAATCTTCAAAAAAAGGATAACTCGACACTTTTCCACTTAAGAGAATATTTCCGTTGCTAGCTCTACCAGACTTAAAAGCTTTTTTAAACCACAAAGAGGATTTTTTACTCATTAAAGTTAACGGCATATAGTCGGTAGCATTTTGGATATTCAGCCTATCAATATGTGAAATTACCTTTACAAGGTCATTCTCATAATCTATGAAACCATTGAAATCTATTTTAATTTCTTTATTAGAAAAATTTAGATTATTAATATTAATTAAAGGGCTTGAGATATTGCTGATCTCAATATTACCGCTAATACTATTAAAAAAAGGATCTTTTCTTAATACTTTACGATAACTTAAGGCTGTATTATTAGATTTAAAATTGATAGAAATTATGTCTAAATTTGTTTTAATAGACCCAGAAAAATTTAATATATGATTTTTTTTATATGATATTTTTGACTTATTAAAGTCACCAGATATATAAAAAATATCATCAAAGTCATTTAAATTAACTTTTAGCTCAATATTTCTAGCATTTCCTGAAAAATAAAAATCAGTTTTTTTAAAAAAAATAAAATCTTCAGATAACTTCTTTGTGTCAATATTTATATTATCACTATAAAGAGAAACATTATTTGTAGAAAAATTATAGATACCTGCTAAGGAAGATAAATTATAATTATTTGATTTTTCAGTACTAAAAGTAGCTTTAATAAATTCGAAATCTATTTTTTTCTTCAAGTTACCTCTAAATAGAGCTTTTATATCAATATTGTTTAAAACACTTCCATTAATTTTGATGTTTGATTTTATACCAGTCTCTAAAGAGACTTTATTTATAAAATTCTCATTTTTATAATTACCGTTTATGAGGATAGAGAGATTAGAGTTTTTTATATCTAAATTATAACCATCAAAAATATTTTTAAACTCATAGTTAAAATTACCTTCTAAGCTAATTTTATAATCAATACTTTTTAATGATTTTCCATCAAAAATAATATTTTCAAGATCTACTGAGATAGTTTTATTATTATCAATGTTGGCCCTTATTTTAATATTATTTTTTATTGAAATAAATTTTAAATTCTTGAAGTTTAATAAATTCTTTCCTTCTGTTATGATGATATTTGATTTTGCAAACTCAAGGCTTTCTAATATTATATAATTTTTATTATTTCTAGAATTTAGCAGTAAAATAAAATTTTTGTAATTATTTTTATAGGATATATTTTCAGCATAAAGTTTTTTTATGACAGGCTTAAATATTAGTATAGATTTATAAATATTAAAATCTATCAAAACTAATTCTGGAAAAGAATAACTTTTATTTATTTCTGAAGGATCTTCATCTATATTTATTTTTATCGAGGGATACAGTCCCTTCCAATTTCCTTGTATATTATTTACAGTAATATTAATACCAAGACTTTTATTTATGTACCTCTCAATTAAAACTTCATTATTTTCTGCGTAGATTACAAATGCCCTTGCAATCGTAAGTGATATAACTATATAAGCTAATATTATAATAATTATATATTTTAAGATCTTCATTTTATGACCTATGATAAGGGTGGTTATTCATTATGCTAATTGATCTATATAACTGCTCTATCAGTATAACCTTAGCAAGTTGATGTGGAAATGTTAATTTTGATAGTGATAATATACTACCTGACTTATTTTTTACTTCATCTGACAAACCATCAGGACCACCTATTATGAAATATATATTCGAGTATTCCTCAATCCAAAATTGCATTTTTTTTGAGAAATTAATAGAGTTATAGTTGCTCCCACTTTCATCTAATGAGATTAATACAGAGCCTGGTTTAATTATTGACAGAGCTTTTCTATATTCTTTTTCGTATAAATTTTTTTGTATTTTTTTAGTTTGAAAACTTATATTTATAATGCTAATTTTATGGAATTTTTCAATTTGGGAGGTATATTTGGTAATTAAATCTTCTACATTATTATCTTTTTTATTACATATTGTAATAATAGAAATTTGCACTTTAATTACACAGGAGTTGTTTCTGACTTATACGAAGCATCTGATGACCAAAGCTTTTCAAGGCTATAAAATTCTCTTGTTTCACTAAGCATTAAATTTACAACAATATCAAAAATATCTATAAGCACCCATTCGCTGTTAGACTCTACACCTCTTATCAAATCCCCATAACCATTTTTCTTTAGGTTTGATGTTACTTCGTTTGAGATTGCTTTTATGTGTGTTGATGAGGTGCCAGTACCTATCATTAAAATATCTGTGAAGTTAGATCTTTTACTAACATCGATAGCTATTATTTCTTGTGTCTTCAAGTTATCAAGAGACTCTAAAACTATATTTTTAATATTATTAATATCAAAATCACTCATATTTTTTCCATGTATAATTTATTTCTTTTAATATAGGACATAATAGATCCAGGTATCATTCCAGAAGGGTTTTCTCCTCTGCCTATCATGCTTCTGATTCTAGTCGACGAAATACCAATACTAGGCATCTTATAGAAAAAAATACAGCCCTTTTTACTCTCTAAAAATCTTGTTTTATCTTTTGTAATCTTGCTTAAAATACTAAAACCCATATTTTCTGTACTTTTAATATTAAAATCTGGTCGATTAACAACTATTATGTTTACTTCTTCTATTAATTTTTCGTAATTATACCAAGTTTCAATATGTAGAAATACATCTAATCCTATAATTACGCATATATCTTCATTTTTTAGTGTATTTTTTAAATTTTGTATAGTTTTATATGTATATGACACGTCTTTTTTCCTTATTTCTACATCATCTGCTATAAAATTATTTGTAGTTGATGCCGCTATAATAGAAACCATATTATGTCTGTGAGAAGCGTTAGAATGGAATATTTTGCTAACAGGCGATTTATAAGTTGTTATGAGCCTAATTGACGAGAACTCAAATTGCTCTGACAACTCCATTAAAGGATCGATATGCCCAAAATGTATTGGGTCAAAACTTCCACCAAAGACTCCTATCATATAAACTTACTGAATAATTTATTTTTTATTAGTGTACATTATGCTAAAACAAAATAAAATATACAATTCAATCATTTGGAAAACACATGTTAGATCATTTAATAT
>Ga0209091_10004956_pt1 | contig 10242 bp, 7 predicted proteins | sample ArcticOcean_MG_C_6_FD_187438 | JGI IMG/M metagenome (GOLD analysis project Ga0209091, IMG submission 187438) | Marine microbial communities from western Arctic Ocean - ArcticOcean_MG_CB8_128 (SPAdes) (version 2) | ecosystem: Environmental > Aquatic > Marine > Oceanic | place: Arctic Ocean... | reverse complement strand
CAGCGGGCCAGTTGCTGTGGTGGGAGGTAAGACGCAGTGGGCTCTGGGCGGCGAATCCTCAACTGGAACTTATCTCGTCACCGCTCCCATTGGGATTATCAGTTACCAGGCTGAAGAAATGACGGTTCGGGTGGGGGCCGGCACTACTGTCGCCGATCTACATGCGGTGTTGGCCAAGCGTGGGCAACGTACGACATTGCCCGTCCGATCAGGAGGAACGGTCGGCGGTGCACTAATGGTTGGCCACTCGTCAATTCACCGGTGGGGGCGTGGGCATCTGCGGGACGCATTGCTGCAAGCCAACTATGTGAGTGCGGATGGTCAAATGGTGAAAGCGGGTGGACCAACAGTAAAGAACGTCAGCGGCTTCGACTTATGCCGGGTGCTGGTTGGGTCCCTAGGCACGCTCGGACTCGTCGGCGAAGTGATTTTGCGCACGGTTCCAATCGCGGCACACGAACAATGGGTCAGCGCAACTGGTGCGCAACCGTGGTTATTGCCGCACCGACTTCTTACGGCGTCGGCCGTTCTTTGGGACGGGACTACGACATGGGTACACCTCGAAGGTCACCCCGGCGACATCGCCTCGGACCATGCTCGTATTGCGGCCGACGGCTTCGCAAAGTGCGACCAGGGTCCAAAAATTCCGGCGCATCGCCGGATGCTACCGCCCGCTGATTTGTCGAAACTCCCAACCAGCGACGTCTTTGTTGCCGAGGTCGGAGTAGGTGTCGTGCACCAGAACGAACCCAGTACACCTCGCGCAGTTTCAGTTGGCGTTCGCAAACTCAACGAACAAATAAAAACCCAATTCGATCCCGTCGGACGGCTTAACCCGGGCCGCGATCCACTCGACAGTTAGGTTCGACGGACGAACTCGACGTAGAATTCGGTGCAGTCCGTGGGTTGATGTAGCCGGGCAATTTCAACGTCGAGAAAATCGAGTTGCACAAGTTTGTTGATTAGATCCCCGAACTCGTCCATTGTGAAACACCACACATGGACGTCCTTGTACTCTCCGGCGCGGGTGAGATCAATGCGCTCGTGAACTTGATCGATGGTGTGGACGGGTTCTAACTCACCGGTGGCTTGTGGTATCCAGGAGATCCCACCATTGCGCTTGCGGGCATAAATACAGTGCTCAGCTACAGCACCAACGCTTGGCCGAATGTCGCCGCGCTCGTGCGCATCAATAACGCGGGCAAGTGATGCTGAAGGCCGTTCAATGTCGAAGCAAAAGCGCTTATCGGGAAGCACCAGTCCCAGTCGCCCTGTCGGGGTTAGAACTGCGCCGAAGTCGTTCAAAAATTGTACGAGGTCAGGTGTGTGTTCGCCTACGTGCGCCGCAATGGCCCAATCGAAGACTGCGGCCCCTACGAGATCAGGCAGTGACTGTCCGGACCAGACGTGATCCACGTCTTCGATGATGTCGAGGTCCACGTCGGTGTCTTTATATTTCTCGCGCAGCGCTGTGTGGTCAAGATGATCCACAATGGTGACATCGAAGCCAGCACGGCGGGGCGCCATCGGCCGAAGGCTGGGCCCAACCTCGAGCACTTTGCCGGGCAGGAAACTGTCAGTTAGTAATCCGCCGCCGAAGAGAGCGTTAAGCCTTGCTTTTCGTTGTTCTTCCGCAGATGGTGGGACAGGCGGAGCGTGGGATCGTGATGGTCGGAGGAGTTGGATGGCTACGTCCGGGACAACTCGGCGAATGGCGCGTTTCCACATGGTTCTAAGCCTAGCTACGCCAGACCGTTGGCTAGTGCTTAGGAGGCGTGGCGGCCCATGGCGGTTTCATTGTTAGACGATTTCTGGACTGTAGACGATGACCAATTTGCGTTGAAATGTGGCCCGTAGTTACCGGTAGTGCGAAGATGGATGAGCCGTAATTATCCATTCATTTAGGAGACCCCATGCGTCTTTCTACCCTCCGTACTACTGATGGCACTCGCGCCGCTCGTGTCGATGGCGACACCTTGGTGTTGCTCGACTACTCCGACGTCAAGGCGTTACTAGAAGCCGATGGTCTCGAAGCGGCCGCTACAGCTACCGGCGAGACTGTGGCGCTGTTCGATGCTGACTTTGCCCCGCTGATTCCGAAGCCAGACAAGACGATTTGTGTAGGGCTCAACTACGCCGATCACATCAAAGAAACCGGGCGCGATAAGCCTGAGGCCCCAACCTATTTTGCCAAATATGCTCGCGCCTTGATCGGCGCTTTTGACGACATAGTGTTGCCGGATCCGTCGGTCTCGGTGTCTGTTGACTGGGAGGCAGAACTCACCGTTGTGGTTGGTAAAACATTGCGCAATGCTTCGCCCGAAGAAGCCCTAGCCGCAGTGGCGGGGTACACAATCATGAGCGATATTTCTGTGCGTGATTGGCAGATGCGTACTAGTCAGTTCTTGTCAGGAAAGACCTTTGAGGGCATGACTCCGGTTGGACCATGGATGGTTACCGCAGACAGGTTGGGCGATGGATCTGGTTTGGCAATTCGCACTGAGGTCAACGGAGTAACCAAGCAGGAGTCCAATACCGATCAGTTGGTGTTCAACACCGCGACAATTCTTTCGGATCTCAGCACCATCATGACTTTGGATGTGGGTGACATTGTGGCCACCGGAACTCCTGGTGGTGTTGGCCGGGCTCGCAAACCACCCGAGTTCTTGTTGGACGGCGACGAATTGGTCACCACCATCGAAGGCATCGGCCACTGCAAGAATAAAATCGTCGCCCGCTAGCAACCCCTTACCCTCCGGCTTTCCCCCTAACCGAACTCGAACTGGTAGGCGTGGGTGGGGGCCATGGCCCCCACCCACGCCTACCAGTTCATTCAAACTTGGTTGAACTTGACCAGGGATCGACTGGTAGCAAACATAAAAATTCCGCCTATGACCGACAGCGCAGCCGGTAGGTACCAAGCAACGCCAAACCCCCATTTGTCAACCATCACGCCGAACAAGAAGGGCGAGATTAGCGCGCCGATTGCTACCCCGGTTTGGACAATGGCTGATGCAACGCCGGGGGCCTCAGGGTGCTGCTCGATGATGCCAAGTAAGAAGACTCCGGGAAATGACCACCCAATACCGAATATCAAAGCGGTGCCGATGATCATGGACGATTCTGTTCCCGCGGCGAAGAGCGGGAACGATGCTGCACCCAAGATCAACACCGAGCCCACGGCGTTGAAACGGTCGAATGTCCAACGGTCGGCCGCTAGTCCCCAACTGACCCGAGACACGATCATCACCGCTCCACCGACGGTCATCAGAAGTCCAGCGCGGTTCGGGGAGAAACCGGCGGTCTCTGTCGCTGCCGTGGTAAGAAATCCAGCGACGGTAATCATGGCCCCTGCGGAGAACCCTCCGGCCATGGCAGCGAGGCGGATGTGCGGCGTATGCCAAAGCTGGCTTCGCATTCCTGTGTTTCGTTTCCGGGGCATCGGTGCCATCGGTATGGCGTACCAGGCAGGGACAGAGATGACAGCTACGAGAGCAAACACCCCTCGCCAGCCGATTGCACCGCCAAGGAGTGGAACAGCTATTCCGGACAGAGCGGTCGCCAGCGGAAGAGCGGCCTGCTTAATGCCCATGGCAAAACCTCGACGTTCTGCCGTAACCAAACCAGAAATTAGGCTGTTGACCGATGGTTGCACAAGTGCCTCGGCTACACGACTGACACCGTAAAAGGCAACGAGTAACAAGTAGGTGCGGCCCAAAGTGCCGATGCCGATAGCTCCACAGCCAGCGATGAAAAGACCAATACGAATGCCTCGGCGGGGCCCTCCTGTGTCGGCTAGCAATCCGCCAAATTGCAAGACAACCACCGAAACGAGAAAACCGAAACTGAAGATGGCACCAAGTGCGGTAGCTCCAAAATCGAGGTCTTCCCTTATGGTCGGGGCGAATGCCCCCAACAAAAAGGCCGGCATTGCTACAACGGCAGTGGACGCGGCAGACGCCAGTGTGGGCCGAACGATGGAACGGTCGGCGGCTGAGAGCACGTTCGTAACCCTACGACACCGAGTGGTGGAGAGGTTAGTTCAGAGCGAGGACGTGAGGGTTATCATCGAAGAAGGTGGCCCGGGCGTAGAACACGGCCGAATCTAAGTCGCCGGCAGGCACAGCGAAACACAGTTGCCCCGAGACTGCGGCACCGGGATACAACTCGCCCCACTTGTCGAGTTGGTTGGGAATTTCTGACACATTGCAATTTCTATGGACCGCAACGTTGGAATTACCGACAACAAAAAAACTCAAACTGAGCAGCGATGCCGGTTCTTCGGTGCCATCGTAGGTGACCGCAACGTCGACCAAGGAGTACGTTCGACCTACTGGAGCCGGATCATTCCAGTCGGCTGCACTAGCGATGATTTCACTAGCGTCAGGTGTGAAACCAAGCACCTTAATTGTCCAGCCCTCACCGAGATCGGCCACTTCGCCTTTGGGTGTAGGAGCGAGGCGTGCAGCGGAGAAGTCGCCACCGTCGGCGGGACCTGTGGTGCCCGTTACCGGACTCGGGCTAGCGGGACTGAGCGAAGGATCAAAAAAGACAGCCGAGTCGCTGAATCCCACTGTGGCTCTGAAGACAAGACCATTGACTTGGTCGGTGGGAACGACAAAGCAAACGTCGCCAGCGACCACGGCACCACTAAAAATCTCCCAAGCCTGGTTTGACAGGGCGCTGTCGAAGTTGCCGCAACCCCAGGAGTCGATGGCCACACTGGATGGACCCACAGCGGTAATTGTGACGCTATTGGCCTGGGCCGGTTCGACACGGTCTTCGTAACCAATGGTTACCGAGGCAATAACGAGTTGTTCATTTGGCCCATGGTCCGAGACAAATCCGTCTTGAGCCTTGATAGTGGCCTCGGCGTTTAGGTCCAACCCGTTGAAACTTATGCTGTAACCGCTACCGATCGGCACCGCAATGTCGGCTGGTACGGGTTCTGCGCGGCTGCCGACTAATCCCATATCCGCCAATGCGTCTCCGGTAGCTTCCGCGTCTACCTCGGTACTGTCGCCAAACTCGCAATCATCGGCGACCCACCGGTCATTTTCGTAGAACACCTTGACGTCGTCGGAACCGAATTCAAATCCAGAATCATCTTCGGGTGCCGGTCCTACGTACTCGGTGGCAACCCGGGCTGTGCTGCCATCGAAAGACGTAATCGAGGTATTGATAGTGGAGGAATTTATATCCAACCCGGAGTCCCCGAGGAACAGCTTGACCAACAATAACGTCGACTTGACGTCTTCTCGGTCGCTGGAATCCTGGCAACCTTGGCTCATGAAGTTATAGACCCCGCCGATATCGCCATCTAAGGTCGCAATCAAACCGGCCTTGACGGCGTCTTGCGCCCCTTGCTCGGTGGCGGGTTGGGTGGCCGAACCACCACCACAACTGGCAGCTAAAAGGGCGCAACAGAGAGCTACGGCTAAATGAATCTTCATAATATGTGCAGTCTCGTAGGGGTTAGGAGGGTCAGGTGTGCATCCGGGAGATTGCTTAATCTTTATCACGCTTAGGGTTTGGCTCACGCAATTTGGATTTAGGTTGGGTAGGTGTCGATTCAACTAACAGCCGAAGCCGAGGCTCTTCTGCCCAACCTTGATGAGACGGTTCGCTGTTCTGAGTTCTCGAAAACTATTGGTCTTGCCCCGCAGGGAACAGCGATTCGTGCGGACCTCGTTGTGCTCGTTCCGCTGTCCCTCCCGTGGCCTAAACCGGCGCTCGCTCACCCCGAACTCGACGGCTTACTCGGCACCTATGAGTCAGCCTCCGGACCGACGCGGTTGTTTACCTACCTACCTGTGGCTGGACAAGAACGAACCGTTCGGGTCTTCTGGCGCGACGCGGAACGCACGCGCACAGCAACCCTCCAGTTGTCCGCCGAAGAATCGATTGCCGAACAGTTGGCACCCCTGTTAGCAGACGCACCGCTTGATGCTGGATTTGTAGAAGACACGCGAATTGATGCCGTACTCATCTGCACCCAAGGAAGCCATGATGTCTGTTGTGGAACCGAAGGCACCCGCCTAGCTGCCGCTTTCGAACTCACCCACCCACATATCGACACCTATCGGGTAAGCCATACTGGCGGCCATCGCTTTGCCCCAACAGCAATGACTTTTCCGAGCGGGCGAATGTGGGCCGACCTCGAATTGAAAGATCTCACCGCCATTGTCAACCAAACGGGTTCACCCGCTGATGTTGCCGAGCTTTGTCGTGGCTGGTGGGGTGCCGCTATGGGTCCCGCTCAGGTGGCCGAAGTGGCCGTATTTGCACAACAAAATTGGCATTGGGAGAAAACCGACCGATACGCGGAGGCTATCGATCACGTAGTTGGGATTCGAAACCCTGCCGGGACATGGACGGTTATGACCGAGGTTTCCCGCATCGTTCCCACCATTGCGTGCCGAGCCGAAGGTGGCCTACCGGCCAAACGAGCCAGTGAGTACCGGGCAGTGTCGGTAACAGTGGACACCCGCCAGGGCCCTCACGAAACCTTGGGCTAGAAACCCACTACAAACTCAAGCTGAATAACGTTTCGGGGTCCGAGATCAAGGGCGGAGCGGCTACCGAGGGTAGACGAGGCCATCCATAAGCAACCGAGTAGTCCGCAAAATTCCTGCTCGTCTAACGGTCGGTCCACTGGGTCCAGGTCCGAGGGCAACAACGGCGTCGAATGTGCCGGACGGGTGTTCAAGGGAGAGCGTGTCATCCTCGAAGCGCCCGACCAGAGAATGCGCTGCTGACCCGGGTATTACCGCGGCGGTGGCGACCGAAACTGCACCGAGAACACCGATGGCATCGTGACAGCGATGAGGAATAAAGGTTCGAGTTGCCAGTCCATTGCCGGGGTCTGATGGGGTCGAGACCATGCTGAGCTTGGGCACTATGAGATCGGCAACGTTTCCGAGATTCATGAGGTGGCCAGCCTGCAGTCGGATTGATTCGAGGCGCTCACGCAGAGCGTTGTTGGCTTCCAATTCAGCACAAGACTCGGTACCAGAGATCCCCATGTCGGTGGCCGAAATGACCACTACCGGCATGCCGTTGTCGATCAAAGTGACGGAGATTCCGTCGATTACATCAATCACGTTGCCGGTCGGCAGCAGTGCCCCACAGGACCCGCCGGCGACATCAGCAAACTCAAGCCATACCGGTGCAGCGGTGCCCGGCACGCCAGAGATAGCAGCATCACCTCGATAGATAGGTAGGCCGTCGTCTACGACAAAGCGGGCTGTGGCGACCCCACCGGTGTTGAGCATGCGAACGCGGACAGCCACCTCGCCCGAGAATGCTCCGCCGAAATTGATGGGGATAACCGCTCCGCCCGCCGAAGCCGGAGCGTCATATGTTGGTCCGGTACCGACCCTTGACGGGTCGACAAGGCCGCGTTCAATAGCAAACGGCGCGACCCCCGCCAGAAGATTGCCGCAATTTTGATGATCGGTAACCGTGGGTGTATCGACCCCAACCTGCAAAAACAGGTAATCGACGTCGGCGTGATCATCAGGAGACGGCGAGATGACGGCGACCTTTGAGGTCAGCGGATCAGCGCCCCCAACACCATCGATTTGACGTTCATCGGGTGACCCCATGATTCGTAACAAGAGGTCGTCTCGTTCCTCGAGATCCGATGGCAAATCCTCGGCAAGAAAGTACGCGCCCTTGGAAGTGCCGCCCCGCATGACCATGCACCGAACCCCAGAAACCATGCCTACATCATGCCTTACTTCTGCTCTTCGCGGCCGAGGCGCTCATCACTGGACGGCCCAGGACAGGGCCGTCTTAGGCTCAAATTTCTTGGTGAATAACTGAGTGGCCCGTTTGGCAGTTTTTTGTTGAGGAGTCGTGGCTTCCCGCGGGAGTTGCCGCCATACTTGCCGCGTGGCTTTCAAACTGGAACTCAACGCTGAGGATCTCGGGGCATGTGTGTCCTGTGGACTTTGTTTGCCTCATTGCCCCACGTACCGAGTTACCGGCGACGATATTGCTTCACCTCGCGGTCGAATTTTACTCATGCGTGCGGTCCAAGATGGCGGTGCGCCGATCGATAGTGACGTCCTGCGCTCGATGGAGACCTGCGTGCAGTGCCGCGGCTGTGAAACAGCCTGTCCCAGTGGGGTGCCCTTCGGGCGTCTCATGGAAGGTACGCGTGAAGCGCTGGCGGCAGACCACAAGATTACGCCGCGTTGGCAACGCCTTGGATTTAAAGTGCTCGAGTACCCCCGGCTTTTGCGACTTGGTTCGTCCGCTTTGGCCGTACTGCAACGCACACGGCTAGTCCCGTCCAAGAAACTGGGCCTACCTGCCAAGTTGCCAATTCGACGCCAGAAATACGAAGCATCGGGGCGTGATGTCTTCATGTTTACGGGTTGCGTGATGGATGCCTGGCAGCGTGATGTGCACCTTGCCACCCAGCGAGTGATCGAAGCCACGGGCACCACCGTGACGCCGACTGGTGATGTCGCACCCTGCTGTGGTGCGCTGCAAACGCATGCCGGGCTTACTCCCGAGGCCAGAAAACTTGCCCAGAAGATGATGGCCGCACTCGCCGGTGAACAACCCATTCTGGTTGACTCGGCTGGCTGTGGAGCGGCCATGAAGGATTATGGTCACCTGGTCGACACCGATGCCGCCCGGGCTTTCTCTGCCCGAGTTCTAGACGTCCACGAATGGATTGCGGACAACATCGATCAGTTCCCGACGGTTACCAAGCTTGATCTTGTCGTGGCGGTGCAGGACCCATGCCATTTACGCCATGTCCAGCGCACGCACGGCTCGGTCCGTACCGCGCTGCGTCCCTTCGTTCGAGAATTGCGTGAGTTAGACGACGAAGGATTGTGTTGCGGCGCTGGAGGTTCCTACTCGCTCATGGAGCCGGCTATGGCAGGCGATATTCGTCAGCGCAAAATGGGATCGATCGAACGAGCTGATGCCGATGTGGTAGCCAGTGCCAACCCAGGATGCAGTTTGTACCTGGCGGCTGCTGGGGCACCGACGCGACATCCCGTCGAGATCATCGACGAGGCATTACGGGCTTAGCGGTTTCGCAGGTTTGTGGACCGGCCAGGTTGTGCGACACTGGCGCATGAGTGACAGTGCTATCAACAACGTTCATCAGCCAGCATCTGCGCACACAACTGCGCACAACCAGGCCGCCCAAGAGGCGCTGAACACCGTACGAAGCTCCGACAAGTCAGTTCACCGAGGTCTTATCGCGCAGCTTCAAGGGCCGATCACCACTGCGACGCACACCTGCTTCGACCCCTCGGCCTGGGACTTTGTTCATGGCGACGTACCCGAAACGGTTAACCCCAGCCTGTGGCGTCAGGCGCAATACAACAGCGCGCACGGCCTGTTTGAAGTGGCTGATGGCGTATGGCAAGCAAGGGGTTATGACCTTGCCAACATCACCTTTATTGCTGGTGATACGGGGTGGCTGATTATTGATCCTCTTACTACCGAAGAGACGTCGGCGGCCTGCTTGAAGTTGGCCAATGACACCCTGGGTGAACGCCCGGTGCGGGCGGTTATTTACACCCACAGCCACATCGATCACTTTGGTGGCATCTATGGGGTGGTTACTGAAGAGTCCGTGCGTGATGGCGAGGTTCAGATCGTTGCTCCAGCTGGCTTCATGGATGAAGCTATTGCTGAAAATGTCATCGCCGGACCTGCAATGGGTCGGCGTGCGCACTATCAATTCGGATCCCTACTGGAACCGGGCCCCACGGGGCACGTCGATGCTGGCCTAGGAAAGCGGGTCGCCCGTGGTACGCCTGGGCTTATTGCTCCGACAATCGACATCACAGAGACGGGACAAGAACTTCGACTAGACGGCATTCGGATTGTGTTTCACAACACTCCAGATGCCGAGGCGCCCGCGGAGATGAATTTCTTCTTTCCGGACAAACGCCTGCTGTGCATGGCAGAAAATTGTACGCAGACGATGCACAACCTCTATACGCCGCGCGGGGCGTTGATACGCGATGCGCTGGCGTGGAGTCGCTATATCAACGAGGCCCTGGAGATGTTCGGGGCTGACACCGACGTCGTGTTTGCTAGCCACCATTGGCCGACTTGGGGTGGGGACGAATGCCGCGCCTACTTGGCTCGGCAGGCCGACCTTTACCGATGGATACACGATCAGACTATTCGTTACGCGAACAGCGGCATGACTGCCGTCGAGATCGCCGAGAAGCTCTCCCTGCCGGCTTGCTTTGCTGAGTA